>ERZ791667.1137-NODE-1137-length-10145-cov-47.8376_pt1 | contig 10145 bp, 3 predicted proteins | sample MGYA00509959_ERZ791667 | MGnify/ENA primary metagenome ERZ791667 (study PRJEB30046, sample SAMN00715196) | human gut metagenome | study: EMG produced TPA metagenomics assembly of the A metagenome-wide association study of gut microbiota in type 2... | reverse complement strand
TTTGTGTGCTTCCGGCAGGAATGAGCCGTTCGGCATGGTTGGCGGCAGGAGTTTCCTGTCTGTGTGTATATGCTTGGCATATGGATTGGACGGATAAGTTCAGATTATTATGGCAGCAGCAAAGGCAGCGTGTGGTGATGGTAGTGGTCGGTGGATTCTGTGTCTTGCTATTGGCAGGCTATTTACTGTTTGTCTTGAAACCCGATTCTGCACGTGGCCGTCTTTTCATGTGGAAGATAACTTGTCGTGCCATTGCAGAAAAGCCGTTGACCGGATATGGGATTCATAATTTCGCAGTAGCCTATGGAAATGCGCAGGAAACTTATTTTGCAGCAGGTGATTATGAACCGTGGGAGGAACGTGTGGCGGGAAGTCCGGAATATGCATTCAATGAATATCTGCAGGCTGCGGTCGAACTGGGCATTCCTTTGGCGGTATGTCTATTGGTTGTGGTCGTGCTGTGTTTGTATAGGGGAGTCCGTAAAGGACGTTATGGTATCTGTGGGGCCATTCTTTCCTTGATGATATTTTCTTTTTCCTCCTATCCGCTACAACTTCCGGTATTTATCGTTACATTTGGAGGATTGCTTGTGGCGTGCTTGTCCGGTGCCGACCGTTGGCAATGGTTGGGGCTGGCTGTATCAGTAGGCATCATTGGCGGTTTTCGCCTGAAGAATGACTTGCAAGTGGAGCAGGCCTGTCGGGAGTGGATGAATGCGCGGGTGCTGTATAATGCAGGTGCGTATCAATCGGCAGAGAAAGAGTACGGGCGCCTTTATCCTCTGTTGAGGGACCGGGCATCTTTCTTGTTCGAATATGGGCATGGATTGCACAAGCAGCAGCAGTTCAGTAAATCCAACCGTATTTTGAAAGAAGCTTTACAGCGTAGTTGTGACCCCATGATACTGAATGTGATAGGCAAGAACTATCAGCAGATGGGTGATTGCTTGTCAGCGGAAGACTGGTTTATCCGTTCCACCCATCGTTTGCCGGGACGTATTTATCCCTATTATCTGCTTGCGAAGCTTTATGCGGAACCAAGCTTCAGGCAACCGGACAAGTTTGAAAAAATGAAGCGGATGGTATTGACGAAAGAGCCGAAAGTGCATTCTACGGCAATACGACAGATGAGGGAGGAAATAAAAAAGATTCAGCTTATTTTTGTCCATATCAAAAAAGATGAATAAAAACGGAAAGTGTTAATAATGAGCGAACTAATTGCTAAAGTGCTATGAAAAAAGTGTCCACATGCAAATATCGGTTCGTTTTTTTGAAACGATTAATTTTATCAATTTATAATTGAGTATGAATATGAAGACACAGAACTATCGATACCTGCTATGCATGGCCGTTGCCCTGCTTGCCGCCTGCTCCGATGCCGGAAAGGGAAAAGAGTCCGAGGAAGGGGTGGCAACCGTCCTGCCAAGTGAAAGCAATGAAGTGACCGTGAAAGTCCTGAAGCGGGCGACCTTTGAGCATGAACTGGTGAGCAACGGAAAAGTAACCGCCGGTGCCATGGCGGATTTGCGTTTTGAGACCACCGGTGTAGTGGCACACATCTACGTGAAGAACGGTGACCCGGTGCGCAAAGGGCAGAAACTTGCCGAACTGGATAAGTTCCGCCTGAAGAACAAGACCGCGCAGGCCAAGGATGCCTTGGAAAAAGCGGAACTTGAGTTGCAGGATGTATTGATAGGGCAAGGCTATCCGGTGGGGGATGCCTCCAAAGTACCTGCTGACATCATGAAGCTGGCCCGCGTGAGGAGCGGTTACGACCAGAGCCTCGCCCAGTATGAGCTTGCCGCGTATGAAGAGGAACACGCCACGCTGGTTGCGCCTTTTGACGGGGTAGTGGCGAACCTGTTCTCCAAACCGTTCAACGAGGCAAGTACCTCGGAAGCCTTCTGCTCCATTATCGGCACTCAAGGTATGGAGGTGGACTTCACGGTGCTGGAAAGCGAACTGCCGTTGATAAAGAGTGGCGACAAGGTGATTGTTACCCCTTATTCGGATGCCGGCTTTAGGCAGGAGGGGCGCATCACCCAAATCAATCCTCTGGTGGATGACAAGGGGATGGTTAAGGTGAAGGCTGCCGTCAATGGCAAGGGACGGCTGTTCAGTGGGATGAACGTGAGGGTGAACGTGCACCGCTCTCTGGGCGGACAGCTTGTAATCCCGAAGAGTGCCGTGGTGTTGCGTTCGGGCAAGCAGGTGGTGTTTACCCTGAAAGACGGAAAGGCGCAGTGGAACTATGTGCAGACCGGTCTGGAGAATGCGGAAAGCTATAGTATGGCCGACGATGCCCTGAAAGAAGGCGATACGGTCATTGTGACGGGAAATGTGAATCTGGCACATGAAGCATCGGTGAAGGTGGTTGATAGATAATGAGTGATAAGTGGTAATTCAAAATTCATAGTTCAATTGATAAAGTTTTTGATACAGCGGCCTATTGCCGTACTGATGGCATTTACAGCATGCTTCATTGTCGGGCTGGTGACTTACTTCACCTTGCCGGTATCCTTGCTGCCCGATATTGCCATCCCGGAAATTACAGTGCAGGTGTCGGCGCAGAATACCTCGGCGCGTGAATTAGAGAATACGGTGGTGAAACCTCTGCGGCAGCAGCTCATCCAGGTGGCGAAACTGAAGGACATGGACAGCGAGACGCGCGATGGTGCAGGCATCATCCGCCTGGGCTTCGACTTCGGTACGAATACCGACCTTGCCTTCATAGAAGTGAACGAGAAGATTGACGCCGCCATGAACTATCTGCCCAAGGATGCCGAACGCCCGAAGGTGATAAAGGCAAGTGCGACGGACATTCCTGTCTTCTACCTCAATCTGACCCTAAAAAACGACAGTGCATACGGCAAGGTGGACGAACGCGCGTTTCTTGATTTGTGCGAGTTTGCCGAAAATGTCATAAAGCGTCGCATCGAGCAGTTGGCAGAAGTGGCAATGGTGGATGTCACGGGTTTGGTCGAACGCCAGTTACAGATTGTGCCCGACCCGGGTAAGCTTGCTGTGTTGGGGCTCTCCATTGAAGACATAGAAAACGTGCTGGCGCAAAACAACGTGGAGCCGGGCAGCATGACCGTGCGCGACGGCTACTACGAATACAACATTAAGTTCTCCACCCTGCTGCGGACAGAGGAGGACGTGAAGGGCATCCTGCTGCGAAAGGAAGGACGTATCATCCGCTTGGGAGACTTCTGCCGGGTAGAGATTGTTCCTGCCAAGGAGAAAGGTGTCTCCATGAGCAATGGCAAGCGTGCCGTTACCCTTGCCGTCATCAAGCAGGCGGACGAGAATATGGAAGACATGAAGCTTGCCATCAACAGCACGATGGACTACTTCAAGAAAGTATATCCCGACATTGATTTTAGCATCAGCCGTAACCAGACGGAGTTGCTGGACTATACCATCTCCAATCTTCAGCAAAATTTGTCGTTGGGTTTCCTGTTCATCTGCATTGTGGCGGTACTCTTCTTGGGTGACATCAAATCACCGTTCATCATCGGGTTGAGTATGGTGGTATCTATTGTCATCTGCTTCCTGTTCTTCTACTTGTTCAAGATGTCACTCAATATCATTTCTTTGTCGGGATTAATCCTGGCGTTGGGTATGATGATTGACAGCAGCATCATTGTGACGGAGAACATTTCGCAGTATCGCGAACGGGGCTATTCGTTGCGGCGGGCTTGCGTGACGGGAACGAGTGAGGTGATTACGCCCATGCTGAGTTCGTCGCTGACCACTATTGCCGTATTTGTGCCGCTGATATTTATGAGCGGCATTGCAGGGGCGTTGTTCTATGACCAGGCATTCTCTGTTACGGTAGGGTTGCTGGTTTCCTACTTCACGGGTATCATGCTGCTGCCGGTCCTCTATATGCTGGTCTACCGGACAGGGTTGCGCGGCAGGTCGTGGTTCTCCCGCATCCGCATCAACAATCCGTTGAAGGAACATACGCTGGACCGTTTTTATGATGCGGGCATCGACTGGGTATTTTCCCACAAGACGGTAAGTATCATATTCTGTGTGGTTTCTATTCCTCTTTGTGTCTTTCTGTTCTATTCCGTCGGCAAGGAGCGTATGCCGCAGATAGACCAGAATGAACTGATAGTCCACGTGGAATGGAACGAAAACATACATGTGGACGAGAACCGGCATCGTGTGAATGTGCTGTTCGGACAGTTGTTGGACAAGACTGTGGAACAGACGGCTGCCATAGGCCAGCAGGACTATCTGCTGAACCGTGAGCAGGCTCTTTCTTCTTCGGAGGCGGAATTGTATTTCAAGACTTCCTCGCCTGACGGGATTGCTCCCTTGCAGAAACAGGCGGGTGAGTGGCTGACACGGGAATATCCGTTGGCGACAGTCTCCTTTTCTCCACCCGAAACCGTGTTCGAGAAGCTTTTCGTGACCGGGGAGGCCGATGTGGTGGCGGAACTTTATGCCCGCAATAAGGAGAAGGCGCCGGCGGCGGAAGAATTGCGCGGACTGGAACAACAGTTTGCGGAGCTTACGGGGACAGCGCCCGTAGGTATCGCTTTCGAGAACCAGCTCGACATAAGCATCCTGCAGGAAAGGCTGTTGCTCTATGACGTTTCGTATGACGAGCTTTACCGTACGCTGCGGACGGCATTCAAGGAGAACAGCGTAGCTATGCTCCATTCCTACCAGCAATACCTGCCTATCAGCATTGTGGGCGAGGAGCGGACAGTGAATGAGGTGCTGCAGCAGACATTGATACAGACCCGTCCGGACAGTAAGGGCGAAGTGGAGTATATTCCGCTTCGGGAGCTGGTAAAGGTGCGTCCGGCCGAGGATTTGAAAACGATTACGGCAGGACGCAACGGTGAATATATACCGTTCCGTTTCTATGAAGTGGACGATGCTCCGGAGTTGATGGAAAAGGTGAAGCGGGAGGCAGATGCCACGGGTGACTGGGATACGGCCTTCTCCGGCAGTTTCTTCTCCAACCGCCAGATGCTGGACGAGTTGGTGGTGATTCTTTTCATCTCTATCCTGCTGATGTATTTCATTCTTGCCGCCCAGTTCGAAAGCTTCGTGCAGCCGCTCATCGTGCTGCTGGAAATTCCGATAGATGTGGCGTTTGCCCTGCTTCTGTTGTGGATATGCGGGCATACCCTGAACCTGATGTCTGCCATCGGACTGATTGTGACGTGCGGTATCATCATCAACGACTCCATCTTGAAGCTGGATGCCATTAATGAATTACGGAGGGCTGGTATGCCGTTGCTCGAGGCCATCCACGAGGCGGGGCGCAGAAGGCTCCGGCCCATCATCATGACATCGCTCACCACCATTTTCGCTATGGTTCCGCTGCTGTTCTCGTTCGACATGGGCTCGGAGCTGCAGAAGCCGCTTTCCATAGCAATGATTGGGGCGATGTTCGTGGGGACACTGGTCAGTCTGTTCATCATCCCGTTGATATATTGGTTTATTTATAGAAAAGAAAGAGCATGAAGAAATTAAGTCTTATACTTTTGTTCAGTCTGGGAGCCCTTTCCGCTTTTGCCCAGCAGCGGATAACGCTCGATTTGCAGCAGACCATTGCCCTGGCGAATGACAGTTCGCTGGAAGCCTTCCGCACCAAGAACATGTATCTGGCCGGTTATTGGGAATACCGCACCTATAAGGCAAACCGCCTTCCCAGCCTGACGCTGAACATGACTCCGGCACAGTACAACCGCGATATCACCAAGCGTTACGACTCCGAACAGGACCTTGACATCTATCGCAGCCAGCAATCCTTCTATGCATACGGCAATCTTGCCGTCAGACAGAATTTCGACTTGACGGGCGGTACGTTCTATCTGGATACGGAGCTGGGCTATATGCGGAGCTTCGGTGGAAACAAGTATACCCAGTTCACCAGTGTTCCGGTTCGTTTGGGCTACTCGCAGAGTCTGGTCGGTTACAATCCTTTCCGTTGGGAACGCAGGATTGAGCCGCTGAAGTACGAAAAGGTGAAGAAGGAGTATATTTACAATGCAGAGCGAGTATCCGAGCAGGCCACTACCTATTTCTTTGCGCTTGCCATGGCACAGGCGGAATATGACTTGGCCAAGGACAATGCCGTCTCCACCGATACCCTCTACCGCATCGGTATGCAGCGCCTGAAGATAGCCGCCATCAGCCGTGCCGACCTGCTGACGCTGAAACTCGACGTGGTGAACGCCCGCAATACTTTGCAGAATGCCGCCAGTGCCTTGAAGCGCGCCATGTTTTCGTTGGCATCTTTCCTGAATATGGAGAAGAACACGGATATCAGGGTGTCGCTTCCGGGACGTCCGAGGGCGCTGACCATACCGGTTGATGAGGCTTTGCTGGCCGCTCAAGCCAACAATCCGGAATTTCTGGGGCTTCGTCAGGAAGTGCTGGAAGCCGAGCAGACAGTAGACAAGACGAAGAAGGAGTCGCGCTTCAACGCCAGCATCAACGCCAGCGTCGGCTTCAACCAGGTGGCGGAGAAATTCGGTGAAGCATACAGGCATCCCATGCAGCAGGAGATGGTGTCGGTCAGTGTCTCCATTCCACTGGTGGACTGGGGCGTGAGGAAAGGCAAATACAACATGGCGAGGAACAATCTGAACGTGGTGAAGACTTCTGCCAGGCAAAGTGAAATCAGCATTGAGGAGGAGGTTATCATGACCGTCAGCGACTTCAACGTCCAGCAAGCCCTCGTCGCCAGTGCCGAAGAGGCCCTCGACCTTGCCATCCTGGCGTATAACGAAACCCGCCAGCGCTTCATTATCGGCAAGGCAGACATCAACAGCCTGACCCTCTCGCTGAACCGCCAGCAGGAAGCGCAACGCAATTACATCTCCGCCTTGCAGGACTACTGGCTGAATTATTACAAGATACGGAAACTGACGTTGCACGACTTTGCCAGCGGATTTTCGCTGTCGGAAAAATTTGATTATAATAACTGATGAAACGAGTTTCTTCCTTCACCGTCATAGTGGCGTTTGTCTGCCTTGCTTTGGTAGGGGTGGCGTTGATACCGCTGCTCCCCGTCAAGCTGAATCCGTCACGCAGCCTGCCCGGCTTCACGGTGGGTTTCAGCATGCCTGGCACTTCGTCGCGGGTGGTGGAGATGGAAGTGACCAGCAAGCTGGAATCCATGCTGGCGCGTATCCGCGGAGTGAAGCGGCTGAACTCCACTTCGGGCAACGGCTACGGCAACATTACTGTGGAGCTGGACAAGCATGCCGATGTCGAGGCAGTCCGCTTCGAAGCTTCCACCATCATCCGGCAGACGTGGCCCCAATTGCCCGAAGGTGTCAGCTATCCCACCATTCACATGAAAGTGCCCGACGAGAACGCCTCACGCCCTTTCATGTCCTTCACACTGAATGCCCCTTCCACTCCGATATTGATTCAGCAGTATGCCGAGGAGCATATCAAGCCGCGGCTGGCAAATATTCCGGGTATCTATAAGGTGGAACTCAGCGGTGCCACGCCCATGGAGTGGAGACTGGAATATGACAGTGAACAGTTGCGCTTGCTGGGTGTGACCCTATCGGACATCAGCGAGGCAGTACAGCGGCATTACCGGAAGGAATTTCTGGGTACGCACAATGTGGATACAGGTAACGGTAGCCGGGAATGGATACGCCTGGCACTGGTGCCGGAGAGCAACTCCCTTGGTTTTAATCCTGCTGCCATCACCGTGACGGCTACCGACGGGAAACTGCTCCGCTTGGACGAACTGGTGTCGGCTGTCCGTATGGAGGAGGAGCCGCAAAGCTATTACCGCATCAATGGGCTGAATTCCGTCTATCTATCCATTACTGCGGAAGAAACTGCCAACCAGTTGCAACTGAACCGTGCCGTGATGGACGAGATGGAAGCTGTTCGGCAGGTACTTCCTGTCGGATATGAAGTGCATACCAGCTATGATGCGACCGAGTACATACGGGAAGAACTGGACAAGATTTACTTCCGTACCGGTTTGACGGTACTCATCCTGCTTGTATTCGTATGGCTCATTACTCGTAAGTTGAAATATCTTTTTCTGATAGTTACCAGCCTGGCTGTAAATATAGCGGTGGCACTTATCTTCTACTACCTCTTCGGACTTGAGATGCAGCTTTATTCGCTGGCGGGTATCACTGTCTCGCTGAATCTGGTGATAGACAGCACCATTGTCATGACCGACCACATTCTGCATCGGCGTAATCTCAAGGCCTTCCTGTCGGTGTTGGCGGCAACCCTCACTACGATGGGTGCGCTTGTTATCATTTTCTTCCTTGACGAGAAGATACGGCTCAACCTGCAGGACTTTGCAGCGGTAGTGATCATCAATCTGGCTGTTTCCTTGATGGTGGCATTGTTCTTTGTTCCGTCGATGATTGAGAAGATAGGACTGGTGAGGCGGATTACGGGGAAGAAGAGGCGTCTTGTCTTGCCGGGGCTGACGCAAACATTCAAAACAAGGTTGGGACGGATTTTCAGACGTTTCCCCGTTTATTTCTCCTGCTGCTACTCTGCTCTCATCCGTTTTCTGTGCCGTTGGCGCTGGGCTGTATGCCTGCTGTTACTGTTGGGTTTCGGTCTGCCCGTTTTTCTGTTGCCCGACAAACTGGAAGGAGGGGGAAAATGGGAAGCTGCTTACAATAAGGTATTCGGTTCGGATACCTATAAGGAGTCGGTGAAACCCGTTGTGGACAAGGCGCTGGGCGGCAGCTTGCGGCTTTTCATACAGAAGGTGTACGAAGGCAGTTACTTCACCCGTAATGAGGAGGTGGTGCTCTATGCCAACGCCAACCTTCCCAATGGCAGCACCCTCGAGCAGATGAACACTTTGATGAAACGTATGGAGACCTACCTCAGCCGGTTCAAGGAAATCAGGCAGTTTCATACTTCCATTTACAGCCCCCGGCGTGCCAGTATGCAGATTTATTTCAAGAAGGAAGCCCGGAACAGCGGTTTCCCCTATACACTGAAAGCCAATATGATAAGCAAGGCACTGGAACTGGGAGGCGGCAGCTGGGGCATCTACGGATTGCAGGACCAGGGGTTCAGTAATGACGTCCGCGAGAGTGCCGGCTCCTACCGCATCAGGATGTACGGCTACAACTACGACGAACTCTATGAGTGGGCGGAGAAGCTGAAGGCCAAGCTGCTGACGCACCGGCGTATCAAGGAAGTGCTCATCAATTCGGAGTTCTCCTGGTGGAAGGATGACTATCGGGAATTCTACTTCAACCTGAACAAGGAGCGCATGGCGCAAGAGGGCATCGACGCGCAAGTGCTTTTCTCTGCGGTGCGCCCCATCTTCGGCAAGAATATGGAGATTGGTTCGGTAGCGACAGAGCAGGGGATGGAGAAAATCAAGCTCTCTTCCCGCCAGTCTGCCGAATATGACATCTGGGCGATGCAGTTCTTTCCCTATGGAGTAGGAAACGGCAAGCATTACAAGCTTTCCGAACTGACTACTGTGGAAAAGGGACAGATGCCGCAGGAGATTGCCAAAGAAAACCAGCAGTACCGCCTCTGCCTGCAATACGAATATATCGGCTCCAATGAGATGGGCAACAAGATACAGAAACGTGACCTGGAGGAGTTCAACAAACTGTTGCCGATGGGTTATACAGCCGAGTCGGACAGCAACAGTTGGTCATGGGGCGAGAAGGACAACCGCCAATACCTGCTTCTGCTGGTGGTGATAGCCATCATCTTCTTTACGACCAGCGTTCTGTTCAACTCCCTGAAGCAGCCGCTTGCCATCATCTTTGTGATTCCGGTTTCTTATATCGGGGTATTTCTTACTTTCTATTGGTTCCGGCTGAACTTCGACCAGGGCGGTTTTGCGTCGTTCGTCCTGCTGTGTGGCATCACGGTGAATGCCAGCATCTATGTCCTGAACGAGTACAACAGCATCCGACGTCGTTTCCCCCGTCTTTCCGCTCTTCGTGCCTACGTCAAGGCGTGGAATGCGAAGGTCGTTCCTATTTTCCTCACGGTAGTTTCTACCATTCTGGGATTTATCCCTTTCATGATAGGTGAGGACAAGGAGGCTTTCTGGTTTCCATTGGCGGCGGGTACCATTGGCGGACTGGTGATGTCCGTCATCGGTATCTTCTTTTTCCTGCCGGTTTTTGTGCTGAAAC
>ERZ791667.1128-NODE-1128-length-10208-cov-5.80163_pt1 | contig 10208 bp, 9 predicted proteins | sample MGYA00509959_ERZ791667 | MGnify/ENA primary metagenome ERZ791667 (study PRJEB30046, sample SAMN00715196) | human gut metagenome | study: EMG produced TPA metagenomics assembly of the A metagenome-wide association study of gut microbiota in type 2... | reverse complement strand
GAGACAGCCGACACCCAGCGGCTGAAAACGCTCCTGCAATGGCTTTCGGCCCATTATACGGAGGAACTCCGGGTCGCCGATGCCGCCGGGGTCTGCTCCTTCAGTGCCAGCCACTTCATGCGGTGGTTCCGGCAGATGACCGGGCAGAGCTTTGTGGCCTTTCTGAACGAGTACCGGCTCAACGCCGCCGCCGAAGCACTGCAGGCCACAGATGAGACGGTTCTGACCATCGCTTCCCGGTGCGGGTTTGAGAACCTCTCCTATTTTAACCGGGCGTTCAAGGCACACTTCGGCATGACACCGCGGGAGTACCGGAAAAAATAAGCAAAACGAGGCCGTTCTGCCTCTCTGGAAAAGAGAGGGGACGGCCTCGTTTTTTGCACATCAGACCTCCGGCGGCGGGCAGCAGCTCTCCCGTTGGATGAGCCGGTGCGGCACGATGATCTTGGTTGCCAGAAGATTCGGGTTTTCGATATGGTTGATGGTCTGGCTGGCCGCTTCCATGCCCAGCTGATAGGGGTTCACGTCCACGGTGGTCAGCTGCGGGCTGGTGATGCGGGAGAACAGCGAGTTATTGAAGGACACGATGGACAAGTCTTTCGGGACGCGCAGCCCCAGCTTGCCGCAGAACTGTTCCAGCACCACGGCAAGGATGTCGTCGCTGACCAGCATGGCGGTGGGGCGGTCCGGCGCGGTGAACAGGGCCTTCAGCGTTTCTTCGTAAGCATCGTTCAGGGCATCGATGCAGGTATTTTGATCGAGTTATAAAGGAAGGTAAACGAAGATGCAGAGAAGTGCAGGCATTTTGCTGCCCATCAGCAGTCTGCCGTTCCCTTACGGCATCGGCTGCTTCTCGCAGGAGGCGTACGACTTTGTGGACTGGCTCAAGGAAGCCGGACAGACCTACTGGCAGATCCTGCCGCTGGGTGTTACCAGCTACGGCGACAGCCCTTATCAGAGCTTTTCCGCCTTTGCAGGCAACCCATATTTCATCAGTCTGGATGCACTGGTGGAGGAAGGGGTGCTGACTGCCGACGAGTGCAAAAAGGCAAACTTCGGCCGCAAGGCAGATGATATCAACTACAGCCGCCTGTATACCGAGCGCGGTACTCCCGCAGCGACATCGGCCACAACGAAGCGTTTACAGCGTTCTGTGAGAAAAACAAGTGGTGGCTGGATGATTTTGCCCTGTTCATGGCGGTGAAGGACCGCTTTGAGGGCAAGCCGTGGATCGAGTGGGCCGAAGACATCCGTCTGCGCTGGCAGCCTGCCATGGACTACTACCGCCGGGAGCTGTATTTTGAGGTGGAGTACCACAAGTATCTCCAGTTCAAGTTCGACGAGCAGTGGCGCAGGCTGAAAGCCTACGCCAACAGCAAAGGTATCCGGATCATCGGCGATATCCCCATCTATGTGGCGCTGGATTCGGCGGATGCATGGGCAAACCCGGGGCTGTTCCAGCTGGACGGGGAAAATCTGCCCACGGCGGTGGCGGGTGTTCCCCCGGATGGATTTTCGCCCACCGGTCAGCTCTGGGGCAATCCGCTCTACCGCTGGGAAGCTCACCGCGAAACCGGCTATCAGTGGTGGATCACCCGCCTGTGGTACTGCTTCGAGCTGTACGACGTGGTGCGCATCGACCACTTCCGCGGCTTCGATGAGTATTTTTCCATCCCCTACGGCAGCGAGACCGCGGCAGAAGGCCACTGGGAGAAAGGCCCCGGCATCGAGCTGTTCCGTGCCGTGGAGCAGGCACTGGGCAAGCGGGAGATCATTGCGGAGGATCTTGGCTATATGAGCGAGACGGTCCGTCAGCTGGTGCTGGACAGCGGTTTCCCCGGCATGAAGGTGTTGGAATTTGCCTTTGACTCCCGCGACACCGGCAGTGCCAGCGACTACCTGCCCCACAACTACCCGGTGAACAGCGTGGCCTATACCGGCACCCACGACAACGAGACGCTGGTATCGTGGTATCAGACTGTCACCGATGCCGAGCGCGCCATGGTGCGGGACTATCTGTACGACTACGCTACCCCGGAAGAGCAGCTCTATAAAAGCATGATCGCACTGATCCTGCGCAGCGCAGCGGCGAGTTGCATCGTTCCCATGCAGGACTGGCTGGGGCTGGACAACTCTGCCCGCATCAATCAGCCCTCCACCGTGGGCCAGAACTGGCGCTGGCGGCTGAAAAAGACCCAGCTGACAAAGAAGCTTCAAAAGGAGATCTGCCTGCTGACCACCCGCTATGGCCGAAAAAACTGGGCGTGACAGTATAGTGTTCTGGACTTGATTTTGGAAAGTTTATTGCAGAATAATGGCAGAAGTAATACTTATTCAAAAATAAAATGACAAAGAGCAAATAAAAAAGTACAGAATATGGATCGGGACGCGTCTTTTTTTTGTTACCCTGCAAGGCAAGGCGGCTTTGAGGGAGAGATGAAACAGGAAAAGGGGAATGGTCATATCCGGCCGTGCGCCCCACTTGGCCGGTGATGGCCACCAGCGGCGCACCGTTCGGATAGGAGTGCGCGAGGTGCACCATGAAAAAGCACGAAGCAGCAATGCTTGGTGCTTTTTCTTTTTGACATGTGCCGCGGGATGCTTTATAATAAGAATGATTTCAGATGTCTGCGGGGCAGTGCGCCCTGCGGTAAAATTACGGCAAGCAAAAAAGGGAACTGCTATGAGAGAAGAAAAGGCCAGCGCATTGCCGCTGCTGCTGGACGTGCGCAGAATGGACGAAAATAACCGGGCTTACGCCTACCGTATGCTGCGCAAAAATATTATGACCTTGCAGCTGCAGCCGGGCTGTCAGCTGAGCGAGGCCGAACTGTGCGAACAGCTGGCCATGAGCCGCACACCGGTACACGAAGCGCTGATGATGCTGAAAAGCGAATGGCTTGTGGATGTTCTGCCGCAGCGCGGCAGCATTGTGTCCAAGATCAGCGTTCCATACCTGAACGAAGGCTTTGCCATGCGCCGCATTCTGGAACCGGCGCTGCTGCGCGGGCTGGCCGGAAAGCTGACAAGGGAACAGCTGAACGAATTTCAGGAACTGCTGAACCGGCAGAACGAAGACCTTTATCTGGATCGGGATGCAGCAGATGACTTCTTCATCTCGCTGGATAACGACTTCCACAGGCTTTTGTACCACGATTCCGGCTATGACCGCATCTGGGAGGCTATGCACAACGTTACTTCCCATATGGACCGTGTGCGGTATCTGGACTCGGCCCTTTGCCGGGGAAATATTGCCTCGGTGCAGAAAGAGCACGAGCAGATCTTTGGCTACCTGCGGGACGGCCTGCCGCTGGACGTGGATGTAGAAGCCCTGTTTGAGCATCACCTTGGCATGTACCGTGAGAATTTCCAGAAGATATTGGAACGGTTCCCGGATTTCTTTGTACGGACATAAACCAAAAAGAGCACCCGCTGCTGACCCTTACAAGGCCATGGCAGGGGGCGCTTTTTTGGTTCAATACGGATACGGTTTTACGCCGGGCTGCGGAGATCAATTTACGACGGCAGTGTTTCTGATGGATTTTGCACCAGAAATACTGCTTTTTCTGTTCAAAACCCGGAAAAACAGCAGTTTGTGCTCTTGAATTGCCCGAAAAACTTGCAGGAATGCAGGTTTTTGTGGTAATATTTAAGATATGTTCCCGTTGAGGGGAAGAAAGAGAGGGGTAATCAAATGATCAATATCTGCATCATTGCCACCATTGTGATCTATCTGGTGGGAATGCTGCTGGTTGGCTTTGTCTACAGCAAATCCAACGAGGACAGCAGCGATTTCTACCTCGGCGGCCGCACGATGGGCCCGCTGGTCACGGCTATGAGCGCCGAAGCCAGCGATATGTCCAGCTGGCTGCTGATGGGTATGCCGGGCCTTGCATATCTCACCGGCATCGCGTCGCCGGGCTGGACGGCCATCGGCCTTGCTGTGGGCACATGGCTCAACTGGCTCATCGTGGCCCGCCGCCTGCGCCGCTACTCGGCCAATCTGGATGCCATCACGGTGCCGCAGTTCCTTTCCCTGCGGTTCCATGACCAGCGCAACCTGCTCAACGCGCTGGGCGCGGTCATTATCATCGTGTTCTTCATCCCGTACACCGCTTCCGGCTTTGCCGCCTGCGGCAAGCTGTTCAACAGCCTGTTTGGAGTGGATTACATGGCGGCCATGATCCTGTCCGCTGTGGTCATTGTGGGTTACACCATCATGGGCGGCTTCCGCGCGGTGTCTACCACCGACCTGATCCAGTCCATCGTCATGAGCATGGCGCTGATCGCAGTGCTGGTGTATGGTGTCAGCGTGGCAGGCGGCTGGGACGTGGTTCTGGACAACGCCCGCAGCCTGCCCGGCTACCTGACCATGGCTGCAAGCCACAATGTAGCCGACAACTCCGCCACCTCCTACAGCATGCTGGACATCGCGTCCACGCTGGCATGGGGTCTGGGCTACTTCGGCATGCCCCACATCCTGCTGCGCTTCATGGCCATTGAGGACGAAAAGAAGCTGGTGCTCAGCCGCCGCATTGCAAGTGTGTGGGTGGTCATTGCCATGACCGCTTCCATCGTCATCGGCATGGTGGGTCTGGGCATGACCAAGGCGGGCGCGCTGGAGTTCCTGAGCGGCTCTTCCAGCGAGACCCTGATCGTGCGCGTGGCCAGCCTGATCGCCCAGCACGGCGTGCTGGCAGCCATTCTGGCAGGCCTGATCCTTGCCGGCATCCTTGCCGCTACCATGTCCACCGCCGACAGCCAGATGCTGGCAGCGGCCTCCAGCGTATCCCAGAACATCCTGCAGGAGTTCGGCCACATGAAGCTGACCGAGAAGCAGAGCCTGTTCGCTGCCCGCCTGACCATCATCTGCGTCAGCGTGGTGGGCGTGGTGCTGGCCCGCGACCCCAACTCCAGCGTGTTCGGCATCGTCAGCTTTGCATGGGCTGGCTTTGGCGGCTCCTTTGGCGCAGTGGTGCTGTGCTCCCTGTTCTGGAAGCGCTGCAACTGGCAGGGCGCACTGGCCGGTATGCTCTCCGGCGGCCTGATGGTCTTTGTATGGAAGTACATCATCAGCCCGCTGGGCGGCGTGTTTGGCATCTACGAGCTACTGCCCGCCTTCCTGACTTCTCTGGTGGTGTGCGTGGTGGTCAGCCTGCTCACCCCGGCACCCTCGGCAGAGATCGAGGCAGAGTTCGACGCTGCAAAGTAAAAAACGATGGGGAATGCCCTCCGCTGTGCTCTGGGCATAGCAGCGAAAAATGATAGATCCTTATGCAAAAGAGCAAAGCCGGCGGGCTTTGCTCTTTTGCTTTTTCACGGATGGGGACGGAGAGGGAAGTGACATTTAATTCAAAAGGATCAGCCATGCTTCGCAGCATGGAAGCAGAAATCCAAAACAGAAAAAGAACAGAAGATCCAGCACGAGCCGCATCAGACGGGTAAGAGGCGTGCCGAAAGACATGGCATGAATGATAAAAAGATTCACCTCACCCCAGCGCCGGTAGTAACCGGTTTGCTCAAAATTGTTCCAGAGCTCAAGAGATAGAAATTCAAATCCGGCAAACAATGGAAAAATGACCAGGGAGGATATCCAGCCGTCGGCCTGAAGCGAACCATCGCTGAGAGTCCGCCAGTGCACAGCTAATCTGCCTGGACAGGCAAAAATTCCCCACAGGGCAAGTGCAATGCTTAATGCAAGAAGAGCAGTACGCACAGAATGCCAGTCTACAGTGTGCTGGCGGCGCAGCATGGTGAAAAAATCTTCCAGAGGAACGGGAGGAGTGCCATCTTTTTGACGGGAGTCATGACAGTGCATCAGGTCAGCGAGGGTCAGGCCCAGCACATCGGCCAGCGGCTCCAGCGTGTTGATGTCTGGCAACCCGATGCCGCGTTCCCAGCGGCTGACGGCTTTATCCGTAACGTGAAGCTGCTGAGCCAGTTCGGCCTGCGTCATGTTCCGCTCCCGGCGCACTTGTGCAAGGAATGCACCAAATTCTTTTGCATCCATTCTGCTCACATCCTTTTCCACAGGATAACACAGGAATGTGGAAAATACAACCGACGGAACGTTTACCTGCCAGTCTGCAAAACAAAAAGGACGTGCTCCCTTGCGGGAACACGTCCTTTTTTATCGCTTCAGTATCAGGCGGAAATCAGCTTACAGCTGGGGGCCGGCAGAGACCAGAGCCTTGCCGTGCTCGTTGCCCTCGTACTTCTTGAAGTTCTTGATGAAGCGGCTTGCCAGATCCTTGGCCTTCTCTTCCCACTGGGAAGCATCAGCATAGGTGTCGCGAGGATCCAGAATGCCGGTGTCCACGCCGTTCAGCACGGTGGGAACCTCGAAGTCGAAGTAGGGGATCTTCTTGGTGGGCACATTGTTGATGTCGCCGTTCAGGATGGCATCGATGATGCCGCGGGTATCCTTGATGGAGATGCGCTTGCCGGTGCCGTTCCAGCCGGTGTTGACCAGATAAGCCTTGGCGCCGCTCTTCTGCATCTTCTTGACCAGCTCCTCAGCATACTTGGTGGGGTGCAGCTCCAGGAAAGCCTGGCCGAAGCAGGCGGAGAAGGTGGGGGTGGGCTCGGTGATGCCGCGCTCGGTGCCTGCCAGCTTTGCAGTGAAGCCGGACAGGAAGTAGTACTGGGTCTGCTCGGGGCTCAGGATGGAGACCGGGGGCAGAACGCCGAATGCGTCAGCAGACAGGAAGATGACGTTCTTTGCAGCGGGTGCAGAAGAAATGGGGCGGACGATGTTCTTGATGTGGTTGATGGGGTAGGACACACGGGTGTTCTCGGTAACGCTCTTATCAGCGAAATCGATGTGGCCCTCAGCATCCAGAGAGACGTTCTCCAGCAGAGCGTTGCGCTTGATGGCGTTGTAGATATCGGGCTCGGAGTCCTTATCCAGGTTGATGACCTTTGCGTAGCAGCCGCCCTCGAAGTTGAACACGCCGTTGTCGTCCCAGCCGTGCTCGTCATCGCCGATCAGCAGACGCTTGGGATCGGTGGACAGGGTGGTCTTGCCGGTGCCGGACAGACCGAAGAAGATAGCGGTGTTCTCACCGTTCAGGTCGGTGTTGGCAGAGCAGTGCATGGAAGCCATGCCCTTCAGCGGCAGGAAGTAGTTCATCATGGAGAACATGCCCTTCTTCATCTCGCCGCCGTACCAGGTGTTCACGATGACCTGCTCTTTGCTGGTGATGTTGAACACAACAGCAGTCTCAGAGTTCAGGCCCAGCTCCTTGTAGTTCTCAACCTTGGCCTTGGATGCGTTGTAGACAACGAAATCGGGCTCAAAGTTCTCCAGCTCCTCAGCGGTGGGCTTGATGAACATGTTGGTGACGAAGTGTGCCTGCCATGCAACTTCCATGACAAAGCGGATAGCCATGCGGGTATCCTTGTTGGCACCGCAGAATGCATCCACCACGTACAGGCGCTTGTTGGACAGCTCCTTCTGAGCGATGGCCTTCACAGCAGCCCATGCTTCCTGAGAAGCGGGGTGGTTGTCGTTCTTGTACTCGTCGGAAGTCCACCACACGGTGTCCTTGGAGTTCTCGTCCATAACGATGAACTTGTCCTTGGGAGAACGGCCGGTGTAGATGCCGGTCATAACGTTCACAGCACCCAGCTCGCTGACCTGGCCCTTTTCGTAGCCTTCCAGACCGGGCTTGGTCTCTTCCTCGAACAGCTGCTCGTAGGAGGGGTTGTACACGATCTCAGTCGTGCCGGTAATGCCATACTTGGTAAGATCCAACTTTGCCATATTCGCTATACCTCTACTTTCGTTTGATCCATACGTCCTGTATAGGGCACAGCGTTTCCCGGCGGGCCGGGCGCTGCGCAGAAGGCTTGCAGTTTGTAAATGCAAATTCTCCTGTATACCATTATACATAAAAGCCTTGCAAAATCAATAAATAAACCGTGCTATTTGCAGAAAAGAAACAAATTTCATTAAGAAATTTAACTGCCTGAAACAATTTCAGGAAACAAAAGCAGGGGGCGAAACCTGAAAAAATAAGGTGGAAAGGCAGAAAAACAATTTTTTGATAAAATTTTGACGAGCTGGGATGCATGAAAAAAACGTGCACAAAAGCAACCCTTCCCACAGAACGGCGCGGCAGGGAAGAGCGGAACAGGATCCACAGCCCGATTTGTGCAAAATTTACGAGATTTTGACGATTTTCATGGCAAAGAAGCTTTGCCTGTGGTATACTGTATCTGACAAAAGGACAGCCCCGCTTTTTCTGTGCGCTACATATAAAAAGGAAAAAGATCATGAAGACCATCTACATCCTGCTCACCCGGTCGGGTACCCTGCTTTCAAACCTTGTTTACGCTGTTACCGGTGCAAATTATACCCACGCTTCGCTGGCTTTTGACGAAGACCTGAGCTGCCTGTACAGCTCTACCCGCAAAAACGGCTATACCATGTTCCCGGCAGGGCCCAGCAGGGAATACCTGAACCGGGGCGTGTTCCGTCTGCGGGAGAACGTGCCCTGCGCACTGTATGCGCTGGATGTGAGCGATGAAGCCTACACCCGTGCCCGCCGCCGTGCCGAGCACATGATGGCCCACGGCAGACTTTACCAGTTCAACGTTATCGGTCTTGCGCTCTGCGGGATGCATATCCGCTGGAAGCGCCGCCGGCACTATTTCTGCTCCCAGTTCGTCAGCGAGGTGCTGGAAAAGAGCGGTGCCATGGAGCTGCCCAAGCACAGCACCCTGATGCACCCGAACGACTACACCCGGCTGGAAGAGCTGCGGTGCGTATACAAGGGTACACTGGCCGGCCTGCCGCAGCGCCAGCAGATGGAGTTTGACCAGAACGATACGGTGATCGGCGTATATCTGGGGCTGGCGCTGGGCCTGTTCCACACCGGCGCGGCCCGGGTGCGGGAGATTTTTTGAAAAAATTGAATTTTTGTGTTGACAAAGCAGGCGTGCTATGCTAAAATAGCCAAGTCGGGAGCGAACACCCGATGCAAAATGGACGTATGGCCCGTTGGTCAAGCGGTTAAGACAGAGGCCTCTCACGCCTTTAACATCGGTTCGATTCCGGTACGGGTCACCATTTTATAGTAGTAAAACGGTCATGTGCCGTTTTATATAGATGCCTCTTTAGCTCAGTCGGTTAGAGCACCTGACTGTTAATCAGGGTGTCGCCTGTTCGAGTCAGGCAAGAGGCGCCAGCAAAGCGATGGAAGTTTTCCATCGCTTTTTTCTTTTTCTCCGGTCGCTTTTGTTGACAGAAAATGCGAGGCGGGATATACTTAAAGCATGTTTTAGAATTGAAAATTTGTTGGTGGGCGGCTGCTTTTAAGGGCAGCATCCTCGCCCTCTCAGTCTCTAACGCGCCAGATTCCCCCTTTTGTCGCTGCGCGACATCTTCCCCCGGAGCGGGGGAAGTCTTTCCTCAAAGGGGGAGCCCTTGGTAAAACCGGAAAGTTTTCCGCATTGCCAAGGCCTCTCCCTTTGACAGACTCCCCCGGCCGGGGGAGGTGGCACGAAGTGCCAGAAGGGGAATAAGGTGGATTTGCGGAGCAAAGACGGAGAGGGCGAGCCGCCTTCCGGCAAAATAAAGGAGAACATCATGAAAAAAATCATTCTGACCGGCGACCGCCCCACCGGCCGCCTGCATGTGGGCCATTATGTCGGTTCCCTGAAGGAGCGGGTGCGCCTGCAGAACTCCGGCGAGTACGATGAGATTTACGTTATGATCGCCGATGCACAGGCCCTGACCGATAACGCCGACAACCCGGAAAAGGTGCGCCAGAACATCCTGCAGGTGGCGCTGGATTATCTGGCCTGCGGCATCGACCCCGCCAAGACCCATATTTTCATCCAGTCCATGGTGCCCCAGCTCACCGAGCTGAGCTTCTACTATATGAACCTCGTCACCGTGAGCCGCCTGCAGCGCAACCCCACCGTCAAGAGTGAGATCCATATGCGCAACTTTGAGACCAGCATCCCGGTGGGCTTCTTCTGCTACCCCATCAGTCAGGCGGCGGACATCACCGCTTTCCACGCCACCACCGTGCCTGCCGGTGAGGACCAGAAGCCCATGATCGAGCAGTGCTGCGAGATCGTGCGCAAATTCAACGCCGTTTACGGCGATACCCTGACCGAGCCGGAGATCGTGCTGCCCCAGAACGCCGCCTGCCTGCGCCTGCCCGGCACCGACGGCAAGGCCAAGATGAGCAAGAGCC
>ERZ791667.1119-NODE-1119-length-10300-cov-2.17814_pt1 | contig 10300 bp, 7 predicted proteins | sample MGYA00509959_ERZ791667 | MGnify/ENA primary metagenome ERZ791667 (study PRJEB30046, sample SAMN00715196) | human gut metagenome | study: EMG produced TPA metagenomics assembly of the A metagenome-wide association study of gut microbiota in type 2... | reverse complement strand
AAACGGCAACATTTCATGATGTGAAGGAGGATTACCTTCGCTCCAGGCATTCCACTCCATACCGCGGGCGCCTTCACGTGTCATCATATTGGGCCAGGTACGTCGTATACCGGTATCTTTGATAGGTTCGTGCGCATCAAGAGTCATACGATAACGGGCAGCCGTCTCAACCACTTTTTGATAATGGTTCACTCCATATTGTCCATGATGTGAATGTCCGTCAGGAAAAGCACCGGCATAACCTGTTTTCAGAATATGAATGCCCTTATCGGTATACCATTTGATTGCCTTCTCCATCTGGCGCTCGTAGTTGGGAATGTTTCCACCGGTTTCATGATGTCCGATGATCTGAACATTCTTTTCACGTGCATAACGAGTTATTTCATCCATATCAAAGTCGGCATAAGGTTTAGTAAAGTCAAAACTCTGCATACCTCCCCAACTTTCCCATCCTTCGTTCCACCCCTCAAACAACACACCTTCGATGTTATTGGCATGAGCAAAATCAATGTATTTCTTGGCATTGGCGGTTGTAGCGCCATGCCGATCGTCCATCTTCCAGGTTTCCACTCCCAGATGCATCCCCCACCAGACACCGATATATTTTATCGGCTTGATCCAGTCGGTGGTATCCAGTTTACAAGGTTCATTCAGGTTAAGGATCAACGACGAATTAATCAGTCCGACAGCTTGCGGAGCGATCTGAATGGTACGCCATGCAGTGGTAAAACGATTCTCTTTACGAGCTTTAATTCCATCGGGCCATGAGGCAAGTTCGGATTTCAGAGTATTTTCACCATCCTTCTTCAAAGTCATTTCCGGAAAATCATAAAGAGCAGCTTCATGAATGCTGCCATACACCCCTCCGGATGTTTTGAAAGTGAAAGGAGTATTGGCATTCTCCACTTCACTGATCTTCTGTTTCGAGTACAGCAATTCATAAGTCTCGAAACTGGCAGGAATAGACCAAGAGGTCCCGTCTTCATGAAAGCGGAAAGCAGTCAGTTCATCGGTGATCAACAAAGAGTCGACACCGGGCACCTCATACTCGTAACGAAAGGCTACACCATCATCAAATGCACGAAAACGAAGAGTCAATTCCACATTAGCGGCATTTTTCAGAAGAACCGCCATTTCATTATAATGATTCCGGTTCGTTTTATTCTCTCCCCAAGGCTGCGTCCAGATCTCGTCTTTATCGGTAAAGACAGTGCTCACCACACGAAATCCCCGATTAAGATCGATTCCGTCTTTCGCTTCGAAACCGAGCGGAGAGTTATCCAATAAAAGGGTATCGTTGACAGTCACCCGATACATCATCTTTCCATCGGTATCCGCAGTAAAAGCCACTTTGATATGTCCGTCCGGAGAGGCTAATTCCGTCTTCGGAACACAACTATAAAAGCCCATCAGCATCAAGGCGATGAGTAATATATGCAAAATCTGTTTCATGGTTACAATTCGTTTATACGGTTTAGAATTCCAAATCAGCCAGATGTGCATTATGATCGGACAAATAGGTAGAATCTGTAATCGCAGAAGAAATAATCTCTGCATCTGCCACCTTGATTTGCGGAGTTACGAAAATGAAATCGATCTTTTCCCGTTCGGCCACAGGTACTCTTCCGAAATCATGGAAAGTATAGTTCTCACCGGACTGTTTCCCGGCTATCTTCCATGCATCTTTCAAGACAAACTCATTGGATGTGATCGTTTTGTAAGCTTCCCACTCTTCAGAAACATTAAAGTCTCCGGTCATCATAGCAGGATGCGTACCAGCTATTTCTTTTATCTTATCAATAATAAGCAGGGCACTGTTACGACGAGCTTCCGTACCAACGTGGTCAAAATGGGTGTTTAACATCAGAAACTCTTTTCCGGTAGTTTTATCCTTTAATTTAGCCCAAGTAGCCACGCGGGTACACGCGGCATCCCAACCAAGTTTGCCGATACTATCCGGATGTTCGGAAAGCCAGAATGTATTACTGTCTAACAAATCATATTTATCTTTCCGATAGAATACAGGAGCATATTCCCCCTGAGTCTTTCCATCCTCGCGTCCCACACCTACATAGGCATAATCGGGCAGGCCGGACAACAGGTCTTTCAACTGATGATTCAGTACTTCCTGCATTCCCAGCACATCGGGATGTTTCTCACGGATAAATTCACAGACCTTCTCTTTACGATACTTCCAGGAATTCAAACTGTCGCCCGGATTATCATAGCGGATATTAAAGGTCGCCACACGAACATGGGTAATCGGATTAGAACTGCAACCCGCCAAAAGCAGGGTAATAAAAACTCCGATAAAAAAGCAAATCTTATTCATTAGTTTATATGTGTTGGTTATTAAATTTAAAGCTATTTCGTATATGATACAACTAAAGAAGAAAAAACACTTAGCGATCTGTCCGATAAGTGAGGGCAAGTTGCCGGCAAGCGGCACGATTGATCTTTCCCGTTTCCGTCAAGGGTATAGCCCCGACTGACAAAATCATCTTGGGTAACTGATATTTGGACAGAAGCTCCTTCATCTTTGTTTCCGGTAACTCTGCATCTGCCCCCTTCTCTACCAAAAGCACAACCGCCTCTCCTAATCTGGCATCGGGAACAGAAGTGATTGCAAAAGGAACTCTCATCCAGGGACGAAGTATCTCTTCTATCTGCTCTGCCTGTACTTTGATACCTCCGGTATTGATGGTATTATCCTTCCTGCCCAAAATAGAGAAGCTGCCATCGGAATAGATTTCCGCAACATCATTTGTCACCAAAGTGGTATCACAAACCAATGGAGCATCGATCACCAATGTATGTTCGGACGAAAGAGAAAGCCGCACCGAAGGAAAAGGCCGGTACAACATACTCGCATCCGGTCCGTTCAACTGTCTTAAAGCAATATGTGAAAGGGTTTCTGTCATGCCATACGTAGAATAAACCTTAACCGGTAATTGCCGTATTTCAGCTTCCAACCCTGCATCTATTGCCCCTCCGCCTATAATAAGAATATCGGTCTGGCAGAGCCTCTCTTTTTCTGCCGATACCTGCAGTGTGTTGTAAACCTGCAACGGCACCATAGCGGCAAAGCGAAGCGGTATGTCCACGTCCGCCATCGGATGCCCGGAAGGAGTCCGGATAACCAGATTCAACCCTGCCACCAATGCCCGGACCACCACCATCTTCCCGGCAATATATTGCAAAGGCATACACAACAATACGCTATCTCCTTGTCGAAGTCCCAGAAACTCACAAGTCAGCCGGGCACTTTGCATCATCTGCTCCTTACGGACCTTCAGCAGTTTGGGAGTCCCGGTAGAACCGGAAGTTTTCACTGTCAGATAAGGAGAATCACTGAACCACTCTTCCAGAAACCGGTAAAGTTCGTACAAAAATCCCGATGCCTCCTCCGTGTGACAAGCTACCAGCCTTTTCACGTCCTCCTTGGAAAGCACACTGCCTTCCAACATTAGGTGTTGTTCTTCTCTATTAAATATCATGTGCCGACTCCTCTTATTTGCAAAACCATAAACAATCTTTTCGAATCTCGAGGGGCATCTCGACATTGTCCGTAAACAGTAGCCCGGTACCTAATCCTTGTGGCAACGGATTCCGGAAAGTCGCACACCATTGGGCTATGGCATTCAGACCGATATTCGACTCCAGCGCAGATGTGATCCACCATCCGATATGTTGCTTTTCCGCTTCTGCAATCCATTCGTTGCCACCACTGATCCCGCCATGCAGAGATGGTTTCAGTATGATATACCGGGGGTGGATAGCCGCCAGCAATTCCCGTTTTCTTTCAAGGGCATTGCAACCTATCAGTTCTTCGTCCAAAGCAATAGGAAGCGGGGACTCAGCCGCCAGACGGGCCATTTCCTCCCACTGCCCGGCCCGGATAGGCTGCTCTATGGAATGTAGGTCCAATTCGGCCAACCGATTCAGTTTATCCATAGCATCGGCAGGTGAGAAAGCTCCATTGGCATCCACTCTCAACTCTATTTCTCTGGCGGAATAGTGAGCACGGATATGTCTCAACAGGGCTAATTCTTCTTCAAAGTTTATCGCACCGATTTTTAGTTTGATACAGCGATATCCCGCCTGCATCTTGACTTCGATCTGTTGCAGCATTCTGTCAAAACTGCCCATCCAGATAAGTCCGTTAATAGGTATACCGGCTTCTCCACGCGAAAAAGGAGTATCCCATAATGCCCAGCTCTGTGTTTCGTAATGGCGCAGTGCTGTCTCGAGTCCGAACAGAATAGAAGGATACCCACGTAAAGATTCTATATCCAGTTCTCCCGTTTGTTCCAGTCGCTGACAGGCACTCCGAAGCACCTGTTCATAATCCGGCAAGTCATCACAACTCAGTTTGGGTAACGGAGCACACTCTCCTACTCCGACACGTCCCGGACACTCTATGGAAGAAAGATGGATATACCAGACATTCCGGGTAGTATAAGAACCACGCGAAGTTCCCGCAGGTTGCTTGAAATGAAGAACGCGTGGAATAATGTTGATTGTATACATAAAAATGATATAAAGAAAAGGCCTCCCATCAAGAAGGCCTCTGTCTGCTTATGGAAATTTAGGATATTGTTTAAAGTCCGGTTTACGCTTCTCCAGAAAAGCATTCTTGCCTTCCTGTGCTTCATCGGTAAGGTAATAAAGCAGAGTGGCATCACCTGCCAGTTCCTGAATACCGGCTTGACCGTCGAGTTCGGCATTCAGACCGGCTTTAATCATGCGGAGTGCCAACGGACTAAGCTGCATCATCTCCTCCGCCCACTGAACATACTCGTCTTCCAGTTTATCCAGCGGTACCACTTTATTGACCAGCCCCATATCCAGAGCCTCCTGCGCATTATACTTGCGACAAAGGAACCAGATCTCACGGGCCTTCTTCTGTCCCACAACGCGGGCAAGATAAGATGATCCGAAGCCGGCATCGAAACTACCTACACGAGGACCTGTCTGTCCGAAGATCGCATTTTCGGAAGCAATAGAGAGATCGCATACGACATGCAACACGTGTCCGCCTCCGATGGCAAATCCGTTAACGGCAGCAATAACCGGTTTCGGAATCGAACGGATTTGTTTTTGCACATCCAGTACACTCAGGCGGGGCACTCCGTCTTTACCGATGTATCCGCCACGGCCCTTTACGTTCTGGTCGCCTCCCGAACAGAAGGCCTTATCGCCTGCACCGGTCAATACCACAACATTGATATCGGGCTCTTCACGACAGATGCGCATCGCATCGCTCATTTCGCCTGTTGTAGTAGGGGTGAAAGCATTCCGGTAACGTTCGCGATTGATCGTAATACGGGCAATGCCGTTATAGTAATCAAACAGAATATCTTCGTATTCTTTAATAGGAGTCCATTCTCTTTTAGTTTCCATTTCTATTTATTTTGATGATTATTATTTCAGTAATTCCTGTACTTTCTTTTGCAGTTCGGGTGTATGTACATTGGGCGTGTTCAATAAAGCAATTGCAAAATTATCCGCCAGCACCTCTTCCGGATCTATGACATATCCGGTGTTCCGCCCTACTTTATCAAAGAAGTCGGTCGCTTTCTGTAATGGATAAATAACTGTCTTCCCACTCTCCCGGAGAGGCTTGAACGACTCGTCCAACGGAATCAGCCCCACATTGATATACTGATAGAACTTACCCGTGGTATAGGGTCTGTTGGTATAGATAATCATAGTGCAGTTCTGTGGCTTACCGTCAATGGTAAAAGTCGCATAACTATCGCAACGACTGACATCGGGATTGGAGATACGGCTTTTCCGTATATCTTCGGGAAACTCAATCTCTTTGGGCAGGATGTTGAAGTCGATAGCTCTGTACAGTTTCTCTTTGAATCCGGGATTGAGACGTGTCAGGATGTGGAAAGTTTCATGCACCAGCAGGCGTGTGTGAGAAGCTTCGGTCCCCCGCTGAAAAGTAGCGTCCGTCAATGCGATCCAGTTACTGCGTGTGTATCCTCCCGCCCCTCCTTCGTCTTTCATTGTTGTCTTTACCAGCACAATCTCTTTCGGAAATGGAATCCGATAGCCGTATTTACGAATCGTATCATTCAGGTTCTTCCTGATCTGCTCGATCTGCTGCGCTTCTTCCGCTGTCCATTCACGCACTTCACGAACGGCCAGGCTGACGAGGTCTTCTCTTTTGCCTTCAGGATTTTCAAGTCGGGCAGCGATGTCAAACGGACTCCAATTAGCCGTATAAGAATCTTTGGCCGCTATCAGGCGTTTTGCTTCTCCGGCAGAAGCCAACCGAAAATTGATTGTATCTGCCCTGGCTGCCGATTCCTCCGATACGTATCTCTCGGGAAACATGGCTTGAGCTTTCTCCACAAACAGGGAAGCTGACAAAAGTAGCATCCCACAAAATAGGTTCATCTTGTGCTTAGTCATCATATTAGTTTTTTAGTTGGTGATAGTAGTCTTTCAATATCCGTGCATCTTTATTTTTATTGGTGAAAACCTCCATAATGACAGGTTGAGTCAGTAACTCGGGTTGAGTGAAAGTTTTCATGGCTTCGTCCAACTGTTTTTCATCCTGCACTTCCTGATAGAGGAATCCCCGTTCTTCGGCCCATCCCTTGGCAGACGTCTTATGCACGGCAGTCACAAAGCGATGGGAAGTACCGGACATTTCAAGTCCCGGCAAAGTATGAAAAATCTCCCCTCCCCCATTATTCAAAAGCAGAATACGGAGGTTACTTCCAAAATGATTGTTCCACAGGGCATTCATATCATAGAAAAAGCTCAGATCACCAATGACCACAAAGTTCAACTTCTTCGAAGCGGCAGCATAACCGATCGCTGTGGAAAGGGAACCTTCAATGCCGCTCGTACCCCGGTTGCAACAAACCTCTACCGTATCGGGAAGCGAATAAAGCTGGGCATAACGCACGGCGGAACTATTGGCCAGATGCAAAGCACACGAAGCAGGTAACGCCTGAATGAGTGATCCGATAGCAGACATTTCGGAATAAGGCAACTCCGGTCGGGGAAGCTCCTTGCAAAAGTTCTCCCATTGCCGGGGATATTCCGGTGTACGGTTATCCAGCAGAAAAGCTATCTTCTCCATAAATTCAAATGAGTCCATCTCGATAATCGTAGTCAATGCCCCTTGGAACAGATCGATCACTTCACCATCCGGCGACACATGCCAATGCTCTTTGGGCGGATGCTGGCGAAGATACTTTTTCATTCGTTTAGAGACGATATGCCCCCCGTAAGTGATCACCAATTCGGGAATCATCTTCTCTTGCATCTCGGGTGACATGGCATAGAGGGCTGCATCGAAGTTCCGGATCGGGATGCCCGGAACGGTCTGATTGCCTAAATGCTCCGTGAACCAGGCAAACTGCTTGTAGAGCATCTTTGAATATTTCTTTTCGAACAGATAAATCAGGTTCATCTGGCCGACGATCATCATACGGCGGTTGTACTTATTGAGGCGGTCGATCAAGCCGTCATAGTCGCGATCATAAACATTCAGTCCTTGATAACGTGTGATGACACGTACTTCGGGAAGTGACTCTGCCGTAAACTGGAACAGGGGTTCGGAAACCGGCACGTTGATGTGCACAGGGCCTTTACCATGATGATTCAGTTCAAGCAATGCTTCGTTCAGCAAGCGGTTGCAGTACCATTCATCCTCGTCCGTATGTATTTCGGGCAGATCGACAGACTTCTTCACCAATGACCGGAAAACACCCGGCTGAGGTAAAGTCTGTCCGTCCATCTGGTTGATCCAGGCGGCAGGACGATCGGCGGAAATAACTACTAAAGATACTTTCTGGTAGTATGCCTCTGCTATGGCAGGATGCAAATTCAACAAAGCCGTGCCCGATGTGCAACAAACAGCGGCAGGAGTTCCGCCCTGTAAAGCAAGCCCGATAGCAAAAAAGCCGGCACTCCGCTCGTCTGTTACCGAGTAACAAGTGAAGTCGGGATGTCCGGCAAGTGTATGTACAATCGGTGCATTCCGGCTTCCGGGACATAAAACGACTTTCGTCACCCCATGTGCACGGAGCAACGCTACCAACTGCAATATGTTTTTCTTATCTGAATACATCGCTTTATATATTATTTTATTTAGGAGTTCAAGTTCTGCATGGTCTGCATCTTCTTTTCCGTCTCCTGAAACTCATCATCCAATTCGGAAGAGGCCAGCAGGCCGCCTCCGGCATACAATGTCAACGAATCTTCTTTCACATTCATACAGCGTAAGTTGACATACAGGTCCGTTCTCCCTTCCGGCCTCAACCAGCCTATAAATCCGGAATAATAGCTGCGGTCATAGCCTTCATTGTCAAGGATAAACCGGTAAGCTTCTTCTTTTGGCAATCCGCATACGGCGGGAGTGGGATGCAACAGCTTCAATAAATCTCCCAACCTCTGACTGTCGTTCAGCGAGAAGTGGAAATCCGTTTTCAGGTGAGACAATGCCCCGGCAAAAGCCGGATAAGGTCCTTTCTCTGTCGGAGAAATCCCCAACGAGCGGAGTTGTTTACGAATATATGCCGCCACATACTCCTGCTCCTCCCGGTTCTTTTCATCCCATTGTTGCGGAAGCTCACCATTCTGTAAAGACTGGGTTCCTGCCAACGCTACCGTATTCCATTCTCCTTTCTCACCCGATAAAATGATTTCCGGAGTACTGCCCATCCACACCCCGGTTTGCGGAGTATAGCAAAGATAGACATACGAATAGATGTAACGCCTGCAAGCCCGGTAGAAAGCCGCTGCGGGAGAGAATCCCGGCTCTCTCCTCACCGTCATTCTGCGGGATAGTACCAACTTATCAAAAGTACGTTCCCTCAAAGCCCTGATAAAGACATCGAAACAAGCCTCATAGGCTTTCTTCGCCCCGAGTGACCGGTCGCTTCGGAGCTGTTGCCCGTACGATGCCGCATCGTCCCCCTGTGCAGGGGTATGCAAGTTTCCGGCGCAGGAAGGAATCTCATGACAATCCGGCCGGATCAATATGATAGGACATTGCGGAGTGACCCGGAAAGGGGCGATGACAAAGCCTGTCCGACCATTCAAATCTTCCATTTTCCGGATAAGGTGTACTTCTCCGCAAGTCTGCATCAGAAAGTGAGGTTCCTCTTCGCCCGGATTACGATACATTGCGAAGCTCCTTCCCTGACGGATCAATTCATCTATAATCTCACAATTATTTGTTTCTTCTAACGTCATCTCTTCTTTAATATACTATTCACTACCCGTATGGAAGACACCAACTTGTCCGTCGACGTAAATACGTCTACATTCCAGACATGTGATGAACGTCCTTTGTGGATAATGGTACCGACGGCACGTACGGTATCTCCCTCGTGGGCAGATGACATGTGGTTACCGCTGACCTGCATACCAACCACAATCTCGTCGGGCTGGCAGAGAATCATCGAACCCAGTCCGGCAACAGTCTCGGCCAGTGCCAACGTGGCACCTCCGTGCAGAATGCCGAAAGGCTGACGGGTCCGCTCGTCTACCGGCATAGTAGCCTCTACCCGGTCTTCGGAAGCATAGGTATATTGAATGCCCAGATTTCCCATCAAGGCATGACGTGCACGCTCGTTCAATTGGTCGAGAGGTATCTCTGCCGGACGAATCTCAGAAAGAATCGCTTTTTCTACGGCAAGAGCAACTCCGTCTTCTTCATTCGAAGCCGTCACCACATCGGCACATACCTTTACCGAATCCTGAGCATTGCCCATGGCGATACCCAATCCGGCAAACTGGATCATGGAAACATCGCAAACGCCATCACCAATAACAATGATTTCTTCCGGAGTGATATCCAAATGGGAAAGCAAGGCTCCCAACGAAGTTGATTTGTCAATGCCACATGGCAGGACTTCCAGGAAATAGGGTTCCGACCGGAATACATCGAGCGCTCCGTTCAAACGTTTTTTCCAATGTTCTTCCAATCCGATAAGCGCCTCTTCGTCATCACTGACCAACATACATTTGGAAGGAGCAAAATCAACGGCAACCGAAAATTCGGGTTCTTCAATCAACTCCATCCGATTGAGGAATGCTTCCTGAAGAATGTGTTCATTATCTGCCTGATCAGCAATCATTCGGTCTTCGGTGTAAGTGAAGATTGCAAATCCGTTTTTACGGGCTTTCTTCTCCAGATAAGGCAACATTTCGGGGTTAATACGCCGTTCGAGCAATACTTCCCCATTTTTGGCATTAATGACCTGTGCGCCGTTATAGGACAGGATGTATCCGCCATAGTTACCCAGCTCCAGTTTCTTTGCCAAAG
>ERZ791667.1114-NODE-1114-length-10348-cov-4.77266_pt1 | contig 10348 bp, 9 predicted proteins | sample MGYA00509959_ERZ791667 | MGnify/ENA primary metagenome ERZ791667 (study PRJEB30046, sample SAMN00715196) | human gut metagenome | study: EMG produced TPA metagenomics assembly of the A metagenome-wide association study of gut microbiota in type 2... | reverse complement strand
CCATCCTGCTGGATCTGATCGCCACCCTCCTTTCCGGCGGCAATGCCGTCCACACCATCGGGACCTTCGGCGACGAGATCGGTCTGACCCAAATCATGATCGCGATCGACCCCACTAAATTTGGCACCGTCGATGAAAACGACGCCGTCATCAACGCCATCCTTGCGGACATCAAGGCCAGCACCCCGGCCAGACCGGATGGCGAAGTCCGCTGGCCCGGCGAGGGAATGCTGCGCACCATCAAAGAAAACCGCGAGCTTGGTGTTCCGGTGGTCGAGGAGATCTGGGAGTCTGTTTTGAAGATGTAAGAAAACCTCCCTGTTTTTCACATTTGCTTTTCCTGCGGTGGAAAGTTCTGTCTGTCCGTTTGCAGATTCATAAAAGAAAAAGCCTGAAACTTCTCGGTACATCAAGAAGTTTCAGGCTTTGTTGTGCTTATAAAAAGAGAGAGGGCCGGACGGTGCCGGCCCTCTTGACGGCGATTTAGATTAACGTAGTGTCCGCAAAAATTTCCACTTGACAATCCAATGTTGCCTTGCTATAATCCAATTTGCAATCAAGTTGCAAATTCAAGAAAGGAGGGCAATGGAATGAACTGCACTGCAAAACAACGCTGCGCTGCGTGGATCCTGCTGGTTGGTTTCCTGCTGGCCATTTTGGTTTCTTTGACGTTCTGCGCGGAAGAAGTCCACCACGACTGTACCGGGGCAGACTGCGCCGTCTGCGCACAGCTGAAACTTTGCGAGAATATCCTGCACGCCGGAAAAGATGGTTCCGGGCAGTTCATTCGGACACCCGCGCCGCATTTTGTGTTGGCAGCTTTGCTGTCGCTTTGCTCTCCGCTTTTGCTGATAAAAACACCGATTCGACTAAAGGTAAAACTGTCGGATTAAGAAATGCTTGTCCGTATGATTCTTGATATCAAACAATGGAGCGCATTTCTATGAAAAAATTCAAACGTATATTCGCTGTATTTTTTTGCCTTTTACTGGCTTCTGGTATTTTGGGCGGCTGTGGGAAGGCCGGTTCCTCGTCCATTTCTGCACCATCCGCATCACAGAGTGGCAGCAAGCCGCTGAAAATCGTCACGACTATTTTCCCGGAATATGACTGGGTGCGCGAAATCCTCGGCGACAAGGCCGATCATGCCGAAGTTACCATACTTCTGGACAACGGCGTGGATTTGCACAGCTATCAGCCCACCGCAGATGATATTATTAAAATCTCAGACTGTGACTTGTTCCTCTATGTTGGCGGCGAATCGGATGGCTGGGTGGAAGACGCCCTGAAAGAAGCCACCAACAAAAATATGAAAGTTATCAATCTGCTTGATGTGCTGAAAGACACTGTTAAGACAGAGGAAGCAATGCCCGGTATGCAGGCGGAGGAAGGACATCATCACGGATATTCCCGCTTTGCCGATAGCGATGTGCAGGATCGAAACCTGTCCGATTGGGATGGCGAGTGGCAGTCTGTTTATCCTTATCTTCAAGAGGGTATTCTGGACGAAGTGATGGAACGTAAAGCAGAAAACGGGAACAAAACGGCGGAAGAATACCGTGCCTATTACGAAACGGGTTATAAAACGGATGTTTCCAAAATTACAATCAATGCCGAAAATAACACGATGTGTTTTGTGAAAAACGGTGTTGAGGCAAAGGCTGCCTATCAATATAAGGGCTACCAGATTTATGACTATAAATCTGGCAGCAGAGGCGTACGATATTTCTTCGAGGCAACCGATGGTGATGCTGATGCGCCTAAGTATGTACAATTCAGTGATCATGGCATTGCTCCGGGCAAAGCGGAACATTTTCACATTTATTTCGGCAATGAAGGCTTCGATGCACTCTCTCAGGAAATGGAGAATTGGCCGACTTACTATCCGATGGATATGAGCGGTGATGAAATCAAGGAGGATATGCTGGAACACGCGGAAAAAGAATATGACGAGCATGTATGGCTGTCGCTGAAGAACGCTGAAACTCTCTGCAACGCAATCACCGATGCACTGGAAGAGATCGACCCGGCTAACAAAGATGCCTACGCTGCTAACGCTGCATCCTATCTGGAAAAGCTGGCCGCTCTGGATGGCGAATATCAGACGGTGGTGGACAATGCCGCCCGGAAAACTGTGCTGTTCGGCGACCGTTTCCCGTTCCGCTATCTGGTGGACGATTACGGTCTGAGCTATTATGCCGCGTTTGCAGGCTGCTCTGCGGAAACGGAAGCCAGCTTTGAGACCATTTCTTTCCTTGCTGGCAAAGTGGATGAACTGAGACTGCCTTGTGTACTGACCATTGAGGGCGCACAGCACAAAGTTGCCGAAACTATCGTGCAGAATACCGCCGAAAAGAATCAGTCCATCCTGACGCTGGATTCCATGCAGTCCACCACATCCACCGATGTGGCAAACGGAACGACCTACCTTTCCGTGATGGAAAGCAATCTGGATGTGCTGAAACAGGCTCTGAACTAAAGGAAGGAACCGTCATGTCTCAGCTCATTTGTAAGAACCTTCTCGTTGGCTATGAGGGAAAGGCCATTCTGGATCCTCTGAACTTTGAGATTCACGCAGGCGGCTATCTTTGTGTAGTTGGTGAAAACGGTGCAGGAAAAAGTACCTTGATGAAAACTCTGCTCGGTTTGCAGCAGCCTATTTCCGGACAAATCGAGATGGGCGATGGCCTGCGCCGGAACGAGATCGGCTATCTGCCCCAGCAGACCATCGTGCAGAGGGATTTTCCAGCGTCGGTGCAGGAAATCGTGCTGTCTGGCTGCCAGAGCCGTTGTGGACTCCGCCCATTTTACAGTCGAGAGGAAAAGCAGCTTGCGCAGGATGCCCTGCACAAAATGCAGATCGGGCCGCTGGCAAAACGCTGTTACCGGGAGCTTTCCGGCGGTCAGCAGCAGCGCGTCTTGCTGGCGCGCGCCCTCTGCGCTACCCGGAAAATGCTGCTTCTGGACGAGCCTGTTTCCGGTCTTGACCCAAAAGTGACTACGGAAATGTACCATCTGATTGAAAAACTGAACCAGCAGGAGGGCATTACCGTCCTGATGATCTCCCACGATATTCAGGCTGCGGTTTGCTACGCAAGCCACATTCTTCATGTTGGTGAAACGATCTTTTTCGGCACACGGGAAGCGTATCTGCAAAGCCCGCAGGGGCGGCTGTTTGCGGCTGGGAAAGGCGGTGCCGTATGAACGTGTTGGAAAAGCTGATCTTTTACTGGAACTATCCCTTTGTCCGCTATGCGCTCATCGTGGGCGTTCTGATTGCCCTGTGTTCTTCGCTGCTGGGCGTGACGCTGGTGCTGAAACGGTTTTCTTTTATCGGAGATGGCCTTTCTCATGTGGCGTTCGGCGGCATGGCCATTGCGACCGTGCTGGGAATGTCCGACCATATGCCGCTGACGCTGGCCGTGACTGTGGCCTGCGCAGTCCTGTTGCTGCATACCGGACAAAACACCCAAATCAAAGGTGACGCTGCCATTGCTATGGTGTCCGTTGGCGCGCTTGCAATGGGCTATCTGCTGATGAATCTGTTCTCGACCTCGGCGAATCTGTCTGGCGATGTGTGCAGCACCCTGTTCGGCTCTACCTCGATCCTGACCCTGACAAAATCGGAAGTTTGGCTCTGCATCGGGCTTTCCATCATCGTGGTCGCAGTGTTTATGCTGTTCTACAACAAGATCTTTGCAGTCACCTTTGACGAAACCTTTGCACAGGCCGTCGGAACCAATGCAAACGGATACAATCTGCTGATTGCCATTGTCATTGCCGTCATCATTGTGCTGGCAATGAACCTTGTCGGCTCTCTGCTGATTTCTGCACTGGTGATTTTTCCGGCTCTTTCGGCGATGCGCCTGTGCAAGAATTTCCGCGCTGTCACCATCTGCTCGGCGGTATTGTCCGTGAGCTGTGCCTTTGTGGGCATCGTGGCTTCCGTCCTGGCCGGAACGCCGGTTGGTTCGACCATTGTTGCGGTTGACATGGCGGCGTTTGGCCTGTGCTGTCTGGCCGGAAAACTGCTGGGGAGGGCATCATGAAACGACTTTTGAAGGGCTTTCTGCTGCTCTGTGCCGCCGCTGCATTGACCGCCTGCGGTGCAAAGCCCGAAGCGGCATCTTCCGTGGCGACGGTCTTGCCGGAGTCTGCATCTTCTAGTGCTGTTACTGCACCCGCCCCGGAACACTCTGTGCAGCTCCCGGAAAGCATCACTGCTGGCGCAAGCGATATTCACACCGGTATGGATGCAGACATTGACCTGACCTTACTCAGCGATACGGTTGTGAACGCAGAAGTTTACAATATGCTCGTTACTCCGGAGAACTACACCGATAAAATTGTTCGTATGACGGGCGAATATCAGGAGTACACAGATGAGCAGACTGGTGAGCTGTACCATTCCTGCGTCATCTACGATGCGCTTGCCTGCTGCCAGCAGGGAGTGGAGTTCGTGCTGACCGATGGCGATTACCCGGAAGAAGGCACAACCATTACCGTAGTGGGGCGGTATGAAACCTATAATTTTCATCTGGTGGATGGAGTAAGGGAAAAGTAAATCAAACAAAACGAATCCCGGCAAGTGCCTACCTTGTAGAACACCTGCCGGGATTTGTTGTTATGTTGGGCTTAATCTTCCAGTCTGCCATGCTCACATCCCAGTGACAGATAGTGCTCAATCTCCCCACCCAGCACAAGCTGTGTGTATTCCAGAGGTTTGTTGTACAGCAGCCAGTCCAGTTCTGCCCGCTGTGCCGGGGTATTGCCATATTCATCCTCAATGGCGATGCAGTCGATGGCAACAGCAGAGCCGTCGACGAACCGGGATTCTACCCGGTTGGTATCCATGTTATAGTGGCAGGAAAGCAGTTTGTTCATAAGAAAACCTCCATGTTTTTCACATTTACTTCTTTTGCGGTGGAAAGTTCCGGCTGTCCGTTTGCAGATTCATAAATCCGCTTTTTGATGCAGCCCTTTGCAGGTCTACACTCATCCACCACACGCCCGATTCTTACACCAAAACTAGAACAACGCTCTTTTTGCTCTGCACAAAATCATACATCGTTTGGCGTAAAATTGGCGTATGGCGTAATTTTCGCTGGAAATTCGCCAAAGAAAAAAGCCCGAAACTTCTCGGTTTATCAAGAAGTTTCAGGCTTTGTTTCGCTTAAATTGGAAATTTACTGGTCGATGGGCTTCATCGTGGGGAACAGCAGCACGTCACGGATAGAAGCGCTGTCCGTCAGCAGCATGACCAGACGGTCAACACCGAAGCCGAGGCCGCCCGTGGGAGGCAGACCGTACTCCAGAGCGTTGACGTAGTCGTAATCGACCTGTGCCTTGCAGTCGGGCTCGATGGCCTTGCGCTCGGCGACCTGACGCTCGAAGCGGCCCTTCTGGTCGATGGGGTCGTTCAGCTCGCTGAAAGCGTTGCCGTACTCGGTGCAGTCGATGAAGTACTCAAAACGCTCGGTGAAAGCGGGATCATCCGGCTTGCGCTTGGCCAGCGGGCTGATCTCGACGGGGTAATCATAGATGAAGGTGGGCTGGATGAGCTTGTCCTCGACGAAAGCGTCGAAGAACTCGGCCAGGATGGCGCCCTTGGTGGGAACCTCGGGCAGCTCCACATGGTGCTCCTTGGCAGCGGCGATGGCGTCCTCATCGGTCTTCCAGTCGTTGAAGTCAACGCCGGAATACTTCTTGACGGCCTCGATCATGGTCAGACGCTCCCAGTGGCCCATGTCGATCTGTTTGCCCTGATAGGGGATGACCAGGCTGCCGCAGATCTTCTGAGCGAGGCGCTTATACAGCTCCTCCACCAGGTCCATCATACCGTGGAAATCGGTGAATGCCTGATACAGCTCGATGCTGGTGAACTCGGGGTTGTGCTTGGGGTCCATGCCCTCGTTGCGGAAGATGCGGCCCACCTCGTACACACGGTCCATGCCGCCCACGATGAGGCGCTTCAGGTACAGCTCGGTCTCGATGCGGAGCACCATGTCCATGTTCAGGCTGTTGTGATGGGTGTAGAAGGGACGTGCGGACGCACCGATCTCGAACGGGGTCAGGATGGGGGTATCGACCTCCAGGAAGCCCTTCTCGTCCAGATAAGCACGGATCTCCTTCAGGATCTGGCTGCGCTTGACAAAGGTCTCCTTGACCTCGGGGTTTGCGATGAGGTCAACATAGCGCTGACGATAACGCATCTCGGTATCGGTCAGGCCGTGGAACTTCTCGGGCAGGGGGCGCAGGCTCTTGGCCAGCAGGGTCAGCTCGGTAGCACGAACGCTCAGTTCGCCGGTCTTGGTGCGGAACACCTCGCCCTTGACACCGATGATATCGCCCACGTCCAGCTTCTTGAAGGCGGCGTAGGCCTCCTCGCCCAGCTCGTCGCGGCGGACATACAGCTGGATATCGCCCTTGTCATCGCGCAGGTGGGCAAAGCTTGCCTTGCCCATCACGCGCTTGGACATCATACGGCCAGCCAGCGCGACCTGCTTGCCGCTGTCGGTCTCGTTGGGCAGATCCTTGAACTCTTCCTTCAGGTCGGCAGAGTATGCGTCCTGCGGGAACTTGGTCAGGGTGAAGGGGTCGTTTCCGGCAGCCTGCAGGTCGGCCAGCTTCTGGCGGCGCACCTGCACCTGCTCGCTCTCAGACAGGCCCTGAGCGGGGTTTCTCTTTTGTTCTTCCATGGTTTCCTCCCGTTCAGGCTCAGTTTGCGGCGTGGGTAATGGCCAGCACTTCGTACTCGACGGTCTGGCCGGAGGGCAGCAGGACCTCAGCCTTCTCGCCCACGGCCTTGCCCAGCAGAGCGTGGCCCACGGGGCTCTCGTCGCTGATCTTGCCGTTGATGGGGTCAGCCTCGGTGCGGCCAACGATATCGTACTCCTCGGCCTCATCATCGCCGGTCATCTTGATGGAAACGTGGGTGCCAACAGCAACGCTGTCCACGCTCAGCTCGCTCTCGTCGATGATCACAGCGTTCTTAACCATCTGCTCCAGCTCGGTGATGCGGTTCTCTACCAGACCCTGGGTGTTCTTGGCTTCATCGTACTCGCTGTTCTCAGAAAGGTCGCCGTGGCTGCGGGCTTCCTTGATCTCCTCGGCCAGCTCCTTACGGCGGACCGTCTTGAGGTATTCCAGTTCGTCCTGCATCGCCTTCAGGCCGGAAGCGGACATCTTGATTTCTTGTGCCATTTTGGATCTTCTCCTTGTCTATTGGATTGACGCAGCCGCAAAGCCGCGCACGAATGCTATTATGACTGTTCTATTATAATAGCAAGCCGGGAGCTTGTCAATAAAAACCACGGCGCTAGAGCGGAAAAAGCGGCAGTTTCGGCTCCCGCCCCTATGCAGAAGCGCCCCACCGGTTCCCCGGCAGGGCGCTTCCACAGGTTATTTGGGAATAGGGAATGGCTCGGTTATGGGAGCAACCCCCCAGTCGCTTTCAGCGACAGCCCCCGCTAATAGGGGGGCCCTTGGCATGGCGGATAGTTTCACCTTTTTGCCAAGGCCGCCCCTATTAGGGGCGGTGGCATCCCGAAGGGATGACGGTGGGGTTTACTTTTCCTGTGCCTTATTCCACACGCGGATTACTTCAACACGGCTCACGGAATCGGTATCCACATAGGTCTCGCCGTTGTCCTTTGCAGCCTTGAGCAGATCGTTTTCCACAGCCCAGGCAATGGCCTTCTGGGTATCGGTTGCATCGGCGGGCAGAACTGCGGCGGGTGCGGGCTTACCGGCATGGTTCCGCACCAGCAGGGCCAGCTCGGCACGGTTTGTGGGGATGGCAGTACCAGCGGGCAGAGCGGTTTTCAGGTACAGCTCCGTGCCCAGCTGGTAACCCTGCCATGCCAGAATGGCAGTGCCAACAGTTGCAGTGCCGACCACTGCGGCGGTGCCCAGAATGTTGGGCTCGTCCTCCTCAATGGAGGCATCCTTCGTCATGGCTTCGATGGTCACACCACCGGCAGGCATCTGGAACTTCAGGGGGTTGTTCTTGACATCCACATCCAGCGTTTCATCGGTGGTAATCGTCCACTGGTCAAATGCAACGGCATCGCTCTGGCTGGTGTAGGTCACGGTCACGTCAGCCTTTTCGGGCACTTTGGCGATCAGCTCGCCCTTGTCGTTCTTCTCAGCCTTGATCTCTTCGTCACCATTCTTAATGGTAACATCAGCGTTCTTGACGGTCAGGGTGTAGAGCTTGGTTGCAGGGGTCAGTTCGGCGGCCTCTTCGGCAATAACGACCTGAGTGCCATCGACACAAATCTGGTCACCCTTTGCGTCCTTCAGGGCAACGCCAAAATCAAACTTGCCGGCTTTTTTGTAGGTCACATTCAGGGTTGCTTTGATATTACTGCTTTGGGAATTACTGCTTTGGGAAGTCAGTTTCTGAGCCAGCTCCTGAACAGTGTATTCTTTCTCGGTCAGTTCCTTGCCGTTCAGTTCTACCTTTTCAACCTCATCACCGTAGGTCAAAGCAACACTGCCATTGAGAATCTTGTACATATCAGTACCGGGGGCAATGGCAATGTTCACATCCACGGGAGTATTGACCAAGTAGTCGCTCTTGGAGGTGGTCACATCCATCTTGCAAGGGATTATAACCAGCCCATCTTGAAGAAGCTGCTTATTATTGCCGCCATACGAATCCTCTTTATAATTAATTCCAGTGAAGTTTTTGCTAGTGCCATTCGTATTGCCATCAAGAGGAACAAAGGGAGCGCTTACAAGAGCATTCCACTGATCGGCTGTTCCGGCATAATAAACTTTTGTCAGCGAATTCAGCCCACCAAATGCCGCAACTTCAATTCCTTTCAAAGATGCAGGGAGAGTAACCGTTTCGAGCTTACAACTGTAAAATGCTTTCCTGTAAATTCTTTCAGTGTTAGAAGGAACGACAACATTCATAAGTGAAGTACAGTTCTCAAAAGCACCCCAACGAATATCTGTAATCCCTTCTGGCAGATCAATCCTTTCTAGGCTCGAACAATTCGAGAAGCACTCCATCTCAATTGTTGTGATTTTGCTATTACCTTCAAAAGTAATATCATCTAGCCCTGTACAATTTGCAAATCCCCACCATTCAATCTTTTCAACATTCTCTGGAATATTAACACTTTTCAAAGACTCACAATAATAAAAGGCACCCGCGCAAATATATGTCACCGATTCTGGAATTTTAACTTTTTGAATCTTGCCACAGGTTGCATTCCAATACTTAAAATTAGAATGATATTTTGCTGCAAACGCGGCCTGTCCGATTTTACTCAAAGAATGTCCGCCAAACTCGGCAGGAATATCAACTTCATAATTATTTGCCTCAAGCGCGTCTTCCGAGCCAATGTATTGTACCAACGTTGCAGTGTCATCTTCATTTACACTATACACAAAATTTCCATCTTGTGTTTTTATTCCATCCGTATGAAACTCACCGCTTTTTGCATTATCTGCAAACGCTGACACCGGAAATAGTGTAAGTAGCATACATACTACAACCAACAAGCTGACGAAACGCTTTTTCATAAAAATCCTCCTTTTATGAATTACTCCCAAAATATAACCATGCCCGCACAAAGCAAAAAGAGCGCCGCACCGGCCAAATGGCTGGTACAACGCTCTGCGTTTTGTACTTTGGAAATCTACCGCCCCTTGAGGTGATGCCCATGTGCGGTATGGTTGAGAAAGTGCAGCTGGCTGCCATATTACAGGCCCTGTAGCTTTGCGCCGCAGCCTTCCGGCTGGTTTGCCGATTCTTCTGTTTTTATGTGGCATCTTACATAAAAATCATAAAACTTTTTTTTTTTTTTTGTCAATAACCCAAAACCATCTTTGGCGAGTTGCACAAAAGAGGAAGTATCTGTATGGCATTTTCGGATAGCAGCATCTCCCCGGGGAGAAGTGTTCCGTTTGGGAAATGATGGCGTGTTTCCTCGTTTTTTCGTTGAAATATGCCATGTTTTATGATATAGTAGTAGTCGTTTTTACGTTTCACTCCCCTATTCTCCCTGCGGAAAGGAAGCATCCATGAACCTGACAAAGCAGTTCTTCAAGTATGTGTCGCAGAATATTTTCGGTCTGATCGGCACATCGTGCTATATTCTGGCCGACACCTATTTCATCGCCCAGGCGGCGGGCACCGACGGCGTGACCCTGCTGAACCTCTGCCTGCCCATGTACAACCTGATCTTTGCCTTCGGCTCGATGATCGGTCTGGGTGCGGCCACCCGGTACGCCATCCTGCAGGCGCAGGGCGAGGCGCGGGCGCAGCGGTATTTTTCCAACGCCATCCTCTGCGCCTGCCTGATCGCCATCCCGTTCATGCTGGCGGGCGCGT
>ERZ791667.1108-NODE-1108-length-10379-cov-2.0154_pt1 | contig 10379 bp, 15 predicted proteins | sample MGYA00509959_ERZ791667 | MGnify/ENA primary metagenome ERZ791667 (study PRJEB30046, sample SAMN00715196) | human gut metagenome | study: EMG produced TPA metagenomics assembly of the A metagenome-wide association study of gut microbiota in type 2... | reverse complement strand
GAACCTGTCGCCAACCCTCAACTCTTCCAACTTGGCTTCTTTATACTCTGAGCCATCGCCAAGACACAGAACTTCCTGGTCTTTGCTGTTTACCCGTACACAGTGAGGACAGGCATGACAGGCTGAACTCCCTATCTTGCAGCCTCCGTGAATGTTGCAGTCAGGCTGTAACTGGTTCCCTTCGAACCAAAACTTCATCTTTAACATATATCAGTATTCTACTTGGTTAAAACTTTCTTTCAATTCCTGTCTGGTCGTGAATATCCGGGACTTGACGGTTCCCAACGGCACACCCGTCATCGAGGCGATTTCCTCATACTTATATCCTTGAGCGTACAACCACAGCGGTCGAGCCTGTTCTTCCGGCATTCTGTTCAATGTAGCCTTAACATCATCGAACAGTTCCTGATGACCTAATATATCAACGGGTCTGTCAATAGGTGTCCAGTCCTCGAATGATACTATCTCGGCTCTTTGTTGCTTCCTGTACAGGTTCACAAACAGATTATGCATGATAGTTAGGAGCCATCCCTTGATGTTCGTTCCTGGCTTATATTGTGAGGTATGGGTGAGAGCCTGAGTAACGGTCTGTTGCGTCAGGTCTTCAGCCTCATCCTTCTGGAACCTACATAGATAATTCGCTGTCGTCGTGAGGTCTCCATAGTAGGTAACAACTCCTTCCCTCACCTCTTTCTCCTCTGTATTCATTACCAACATCTTTCGAAATTACTTAACTTCTTGCCGCATCTACGACACTTCTGATATTGACCTGTTACATAGTGTCCTCCCTTGCGAGACTTCCCTCCTTTACGGTTCAGAATGTTCTGTTTACCACGCCAGCGGTCTTCTATGACTGTTACAGGCTGATGACCGAACCAATCACACTGGGTCTGCCGCCATTTCCTTATTAGGGATTTTTGAATCTTCTTCCACTTCTTCATACGTTGCATTGAACCGTTTCTCTGACATTATAAATAACTCTCCCGTCTCGTCCGTGAACACCATATCCCCACGAGATACGGACTTCGTACCGCTGTCGCCTATGGCTTCGACATAACACTCTTCACGGTTCGTGAACTGTTGGTCAATATGGTAGTCGTTGGCTTTCAACTTCTCTACCACTTCGCTGAATGTATCATCGCTCAACTGAACGATGTCAAACATTCCTGAAACTTTCGCTTTAAACTTCTTTTTCATTCTTCTCTGGTTTTTGATGTTTAAAATACTTTTCGCCAAATCCCTTGTTTATCCCGCCACCAACCATGAAGCCACCTGCACACAATAGGAACACTCCCAATTCGTTTAAATTTGTCTTGATGTACCCGTTGGTCACGACGTCCCAAATAAGACAGAAGCACACCACTAAACCAATGATGGCTCCTATAATTACGGACAGCAGCAAGGCAAACGATTTACTGCTGTCCAATGTCCCTGACTTAACAAGAGACCTGAAATAACTTGTCATTCTCATACCTGTATAGCGTTATGACGAACTCCTCTTTTATTTATGAAGGACGTCATCGTATGCCTGCAACTCTATAAGTTCAATGAGGTCTCGCTTCGCTCTATGCATAGCGTTCTTGACCTGTTGAAGAGTGAACCCCAGTTCATCAGCCATTTCTTCGTAGGTGAAGTCATCAAAGAACCGCATCTGAATAACCCGTCTTGATGTCGACGGCATCTTCTGCATAACGCTCTTTACATATTCTATTCGCTGATTGAACGACAGGGATTCTTCAGGTGTACGGCTGTCGTCTATTACTTGTAACGTAGGTCGGTCATCTTCGGTATCGTCGAACCCCTCATCAATACTGACGATATTCACTCGGTTCTTCTTACGACAATAGTCTATCGCACAGTTCCTACCGATACGGACTAACCACGCACTCAATTGATAGTCTGGTTGAAAGCGTTCCAACCGCTCGAAAGCCTTCTCGAATGTTTCCATTACGATGTCGGCTGTTAAATCTTTGTCATTGATAATCTCACCAATCTGTATAGTGAGGATAACATTGTACTTCTTGAATATCGTTGTAAAGGCATCCTGGTCGCCACATAAGGCTCTTTGAACCAGACCGAAGTCCTTCTCGCGATGTGATGTTTTCTTTCTCATGATTACACTTGTTTGATTTACGGAAGCAAATATATGTATAAAGATTGACATATCAAAGGAAATCCCCGATTATTTTCGGGGAAATCATTAATCGTCTTCTTCGTCGTCATTTACCTCTCCTATTTGTTTGTAGAAGGATTTGTTCTTACAGGCTGCTGCCATCATGTTTATCGCCATTAAATCCTCAAATGTGAAGTCGTCATCTTTCTTCTTTGACCGCTGGGCTTCGTACTCATCACAGGTCTCTGAAGCATACATCTTGAATTTATCAAAGTAGGCTATCTTGAACAGTTCTCTCATGCGTTTACGTTCAGCCAGATAGTTCTTTCTGTGCCATTCCCATAACTGACTGAATTCAATGTATTCAGCACGGGTGAACTTACATTTCACTATCTTCTTACGACCTCTCTTCCACAGTTCAACTTCCTGGAGATAGCGTTCAGTCGTTCCATATATACTGACGTACAACTGTAAGAACAGTTTCTGAACCGATGTTCTCATTTCGAACTCGTACCACTGTTTCTCTTCTTCATCAAGTTTTGACTCATCGATACCGTATTTCTTGCACAAGGCAGACAATAGGATTTTTTGCGTTCGTGGCTTCACCACCTACTCCTCTTTCGGCAAGAGCCTGTAATTTACGTATCTTAAGCAAGATACCAGTCGGGACGGATTGTTCTTTGAATTCCATATTACATTGTTTTATTGATTTGACTGTACAAATGTAGTGGTTCAGATTGAGATATCAAAGAGTTTCCTCGGGAATTCTTCAAAATAAATTGAGCCGAACTTCCCAGTCCGGCTCAACCTCGCAATATTTAAGTGCAATCCAACGGCAGATTTACCGCATTATTATAACGTGATTATACCTGTTTCATCACATTCGTGAAGAATATGAAGGTCGGATATGGGCTTCCCGAATTAGCGATAACACGATGTTTCACAAACCCATTTTCTAACAGGAACTTCGCAAGACATTTAGAGGCTTCTACATATCCGTAATTGATATCATGCGCAAGCCGTCTATCCGCCTGAAACGCTTTCTCGAGCGTGTCCTGTCTATAGACCTGATACTTCAACTCAATTTGTTGCGGAGGACAATCATGTCCGGCAACTATTCCGGCACCAAGGAAATCATCAACTGGAAGGAACGGTAAACGATACAGTTCCGTTGGAATCATTCCTGGTATAGTGATAGCACTATCCCCGTGCCAAGCCGTGTCATGAACTTTTTTCACGAATGGCTCGATGGTTTCCTTCATGACCTTGTAATCGTCATAGAGTCCTCTACGACCATCTTCCCAGCCTTCCTTATAAACAGGCTCCAACGCTTTAATACTAAACAATAGACGGAACGCCATCTTTACACGTTCCCACACACTTCTGTTTCTTGGTTCATCTTTCATATCTACGAAATTATTTGTGAGGGAGCGTAAACTCCCTCTGGTTATTAGTTATCATTTCCAAACAGTTGTCGTTCAACTTTCAAACCTCTTCTGAAAGTCTTATTCTGACGACCACATGCGCAATTATACGTTTCCCGGAAGAACAGGGTTAAATCATCATCCTTGACATCTTCCTTACAGAACCCGTCAAACCATGCCCAGATGTTAGGACGGTACTCAATACCAATCTCTATTTTCATAAAGTCAGGATTAGGAACTTTATCGGTTTCCCAACGTCTGATAGTCGGGTCCCACTTGTTTACTTCGAACCGTAAACCTTTACTCTCAGCAGCCTGTTTTAATTCTATTAAAGTCTTCATATTATTCCGTTGATTTATTGTTTGACGCAACAAAGTTAGTCATTCTTTTGATATATCCAATGATTTATCCGGAATATTCTTAGATTTTCCTGAAGATTTTATTCTTTGTACCTTTGTACTCGTTATATAACTGTTTATAAACTCTTTAATATTAAAGGAAAATGATTAAGACTGGTTTAACTGAAGAGGAACTCGAACGTAGTGCCCTCTTGCTGAATGGTTTACTTGCTGACCACTTCACGCTTATGCTGAAGACTTGGCAGTTTCATTGGAATGTCGTAGGAGACTCGTTTGGTTCCTATCACGAGGCTATGCTGAAACTCTACGAAGAAGAAATTGAACGTGTTGATGATGTTGCTGAACGTGTCCGTGCTCTTGGCAAACGTCCGCTGGGTTCTATGGAAGCAATGTTACAGAACAACCACATCAAGGAATTCGGTATGAGCGAAGCCGTTCCACAGGCTCTTGACATGTGGAAAATCATTCGTGACGACTGGGATAAGTTGATACGCTCTATCAGAGACATTCACAAACAAATCCCCGAGAATGACCTTGCTACTCTTAACTTCCTTGAGGACATGATTGAAAGCATGGAAAAGGAAGCGTGGATGGTGCGTTCTTACAATGTTACTCCGACAGGTATTTAGAAGCCTGTACACAGGTAAACAAAACAGGGTGAGTCTTTCGGCTCACCCTTTCTTTTTACGAATATCGAACTGTTCCTGATACTCTCAATGTATCTCCCGGAGATATTGTTATAGTTGAAAATCTAACTTCTTGCTGAGAAGTGAATGTTCCCTTGACTAAAGTTTGTCCATTTAGCGTGATGTCAATACTTTCATTCTTTCCAGATGAAATAATTAGGGTGCATTTGTTTGTCGTGAACGTCCGACTCCCTGTCCATTCAACTTCCCCAGATATCTGTTCAGTATTTTTCTCGCCTGAATTCATTATATTCAGCCTTTCACACAAACTGATATATTCGCTTTCGTTGTTTGTATTTATCAGCCTTAAATAAAGTCTTGACGTTACCCGTTCATAAAGCAAATTGTTAAACTGAATAGAACCTGTTTTAGACGCTGTAAAACGTCCTTGAGCCTGACTCACATCGATAGTTCGAGCGATACCCCCCGAAATGGTTATCGTGGTAGAGCGAGCATCACCATAATTGGCTCCTGCCTGAACGGTCACTTCCTGTGACCCCCCCCCAGAGTCTGGGGTGATTGTCAAAAAGTCTTTTTGCATAATCTTTGAAATTAAATTGTTAAACGAAATTTATTTATGATTGCTTCGAAGCCTTATGTATTTCCACCACGCATAGTGTTTACGGGTCTTAAGATAGTCAGGGTTTTCATCATTATTGTGAGCCTCTTCCTCAAGACTGATATCGTGATATGCGCAGTTCTGTTTCTTATGAAACAGCCTGATAAGTAGGTACTCAACCCCATACCACAGGTAGAAGAACACCCAGAGCATCTCCTTCATTTGAGCCGTGTGTATCGACTCGTGCGTGATTGTTGACTCCGGTAACTGTTTACGCTTGGTAAACAGTATTCCGAAGAAGTTCAACGTATGATAACTCCCGAACGGGAACCATGTGTTATAAACTATTTTCATTCTTGATTTCCTTTCTTCTTTGCTTCGCGACGTGCTTTCCGTCTTTCACGTCTCGCTGCGGCTTCTGCTTCCGCTTTGTTTACATTTACCTCACCCTCTTCTTTTTGTGCCTTGTGACGAGCAATAGACTCTCCTATCGCACCCTTTACACGCATATTCTTCTTCTGCTTGTAATGCTTGTTAAGATTGTAGTCTATTTCGAACTCACCTTTCGGCTCTTCGGGTTCATCAGGCTCCGGAGCCAATACCATACCATTCTCCTTGAGGCTCATATCCTTGTCGTCATGTGTAACAGGGTTGGCACGGCTGTCTTCCTGTGCCTTCGCTGCCTTCATTGATTTCAATCGTAGGAGCATATTCTTACGAGTTGTTTCGGCTGTGGTTTGCTTCTCAGGTTCCTTCTCATCAATGATTTCCGTGATAGGGGTAAACTCCTGAACAAACTCTTTAGAGGAACGCTCTATCTGGTCCCAGTCGTACTGCTTAATCAGTGCTGACGGCAACTGTACCTGTTCACCATCCATCAAGTTACCATTGAACCCATTGAACTTCGCATACCATGAGGACGCCAACTGTGATATCAACACGGTCGGATTCAACCCTACCTTTGCAGCCGTCAAACCCACTACCAACGCATTAATAGACATCTGCTTCATGACCGCCATCACGTTGGTCTCAGCGTGAAGTGTGGCATTGATATCAATACGACCATCAACGGTCATCTTGATTTCGTTCCCCTTAACTTCCTTGCGAGCCTGTTCAATGATACGGAGTATAAGGTTACAGTAATCGACGTTACTCCCCCCTGCTGCTCTGTTCTTGATTTCAACCTCTACCAACATTTGATTAAGGACTTCAAGACGACCTGTTTCAGTGGCTATACGAAAATCCTTATTCTGCAACACATACTCGGCTCGACGTCTGGTAATCAAGTCTCGGTTCTCAACGTAGAACTTCTTCAGTTCTTCCTCAGGAACCTTAATCTTGTATTCCTTCGCCATAACCTTGCTGACATCGGTAACGGTATAGAATTTCCCAAAGAGTTCCATTATCGTGCCTGTATAGTCGACAATGTTACGAGGCTTCCGGGAACGGACTCCCATGGCTTTATTCAGTTCCAACACGGCTCGTTGATAGGCTCTGTCTAACTGTAAGTATTGAAGACGCTTGGCGTTGGCTGAACGAACAGCCGTAATGTCCCCACCGTGCGTCTTGACAACTGCCCCCACATTCACCGTCTGTTGGAAGTCTATATTGATTGTTTTCTCTTCCTCTGTACCCTCGTTTAGCACAAGGTCGAAATATCTTTTAGGAGACAGGTCTCGTTCCTCTTTTGCCCATTCAGCAGCGACAAACAAGTCCTTCACCTCGTCCGATGCTTCCGTAATGTAATCAGGAGCCGTTCTCATGATACGGTCAACGTCGGCTTCCGTAATTACACGTTTCGGGATGGGTTGTTTCTTTTCTGCCATTATCTTCCTAAATATGAAAGTGGCTGGTTTCCCAGCCACTCTTGATTGTTACTGAATGTTACTTCTTTTTCGACTTCGCTGCTTTAGCAGGAGTCTTCGGTTGTTCCTCTTCCTTAGGAGCCTCTGCTTTTGGTTTCGCTGGTTCTTTCTTCGGAGCGGTCATTACGACAACCCCTGTGAACTTGGTTTTCGTAGCGGAAACAGTTTCAGAAGACGGTGCTTCTTCATCGCCCACACCATTACCAACCTCAATAGCAGCCTCAGGACTTTCAGCACGAACCAGAATGAAGAATGGTTCTTTCACCACTTTACCCTTATCGTTCTCGCTGAGAAGTTCAATTTTAACTTTGTAGAACGGGTCTTCGTCAGCACAGCCGTCTGTCTTTTCAACACGCTGTATCTTTGACGGTTGAATCTTAGGAATAGAGAAGTCCTCTCCCTTGAATTGTTTGTTCATGAACTCCGTTACACGAGCCTCGGCTTCGGTGTAACTTTCAACTTGGAACAGCCACAGTTCCTTGACGGTCTTATACGCATTGCGCTCGGTGACTGTCAACCGTTTTGTTCTTACTTCGAAAAACATAATCGTCTCTATTTAATGATTAATAATCGTCATCCTCGTTCTTATTTCGCGAGAACAGCGTGATGTCTTTAATATCAACGTACCACCACTCGGTTCGGGTTGCACATTTGAACCTGTCGGGGAACTCGGCTCGTTTCGGATATGTATCCAGTACGACGCACAAAGTGTTTTCTTTAAATTGATGACCGCTGTTATTATGGCGGATGCGTACAATGTCCCCTCTTCGGATTTGTTTTTGACTCATGGCATTTACTTTTTATTTGGTTCATCATTTGCGGACATAGCACAAGACGTATTCAGGAACTGAATAGCGACTGAAACAGAGTTTTCCAGGGACACTCTTGACACTTTCGCAGGGTCAATGATTCCTGCCTCAAACATATCTTCTATCTTCTCAGTAACAGGGTTGAAGCCTTTCCACCACATCGGGTCGTCGTTGTTTGTCAGGTCGACTTCGATACGGGTTGCGTTCACGGCAGCATTCTCACACAACTGATTGAACGGAGCCATCAACGCTTGAGCCACTACATTCCAACCGATAATGAAGTCAGGATGTTCTTCATGAAGTGAAGGCATATTGCGTAGGTGGTCTGACGCTCTCAACTGAACCGTACCGCCTCCGGGAACGTATCCCTCTTCCAACGCTGCCCGAGTTGCGGCAATAGCGTCGTCAACACGGTCTTTTCGCTCCTTCATCTCTACCTCACTATCCGCACCTACATAAACGACGGCTGCTCCCCCTGTAAGTTTCGAAATACGTTCACGATACTTCTCTTGGTCGTAAGAGTTCGTATTCTCCTCCATTAGATGTTTAATAGCCTCTACTCTGGTATTTATATCGGCTTCCGTACCAACACCTCCTACGAGGATTGTACGATTAGTAGAAACGACTGTGCGTTCACACTCGCCCAGCCAGTCTGTACCGAGTTGGTCAAGCGGACGTCCAAACTCATCGCCTACCACCTTTGCACCTACCTTAACAGACAAGTCCTCTATCATGTCCTTCTGGATTTGACCATATCCGGGAGCCTTTACGAAACAGGCTTTTAACCCGTTCTGCTGCTGAATGTTTGTCACGAGAAACTTGATAACGTCATTAGACGCATTAGGAGCAACGATAAGAACGCTGCGTTTCGCTGAATAAACTGTCTGAATGATAGGAAGGATTTCCTGGGGATAGTTGATGTTCTGTCCGAAGATGAGAATATACGGCTTATCAAGCACGCATTCCATACGCTCTGGGTCTGTAACGAAGTACGGGTTCACCAAGCCTTTCTCCCACTGAAAACCTGTGGTCACTTCGACTGTGGTTTCATTTCCCTTGCTACTTTCTTCAACCGTAATCACTCCATCGTTTCCTACCTTTCCGATAGCCTCCGAAATGATACAACCAACCTCCACATCACCGTTTGCGCTGATAGTGGCAATCTGATTTACACGGTCGAACTCTGTCTCACCAATTTCCTTCGCCATCGCTTTGATGAACGAAACGGCTTCTGAACGAGCAGCCTCCATTCCTTCCTTGAAACGCTGTGGATTCTTGACATTAGGAAGAACATTCATTCCCTCTTTAATGAGCGCACGGGTGAGGATTGTGGCTGTGGTTGTACCGTCACCAGCCTCGTCACAGGTCTTTGCCGCAACAGTCTTAACGAGCGTTGCTCCCATACGTTTCATCGGGTCGTCGGTATCGTACGCACGGGCAACAGTTACACCATCTTTCGTGATGTGAGGAATGCCATACCCTTTGTCAATGATTACTGAATGTCCCTTCGGACCGAGAGTAGAAGATACTGCATTAGCGAGTTCATCAATTCCTTCGAAAAGAGCCTCTTGAGCAGATTTGTTGAATAAAATCTTTACATTCATATTTATTACACTTAATCGATTTTTATTTAAAAACGCCCAGTCCCGGAGTCAGGTTCCGAAGACTGGGCAATTTCTTGATTTATTTCTTCGGTCGCTGTGGTATTTCGCACGCACCTCCGCCACAGGCTGTCGCAATTTCACTTCCAGCCTGTTTAAGCGGTTCTTCCCATACGATGTTATCGTAGGAAACAGGCTTCATTCGACAGATGGCTTGCCACTTGTGGTATGCGTTTACGTGCTTCAAACAGTACGATGTCTTCTGACGGTCGCCTTCCATATACTTGTCGGCAAACGAATTGAAGCGACGCACCCAATCCAACCGTCTTTCAACACGTCGTTTCATGTAGTCAATAACACAGTTCACGTCTGAGAAACAGATACCGTCAATGTCAACGAGGAAGCGTCCGTCCTTAATATTCTCAACAACGAAGTCGGCTATCTGTTTGTCGTTGATTGTAAGCAACTGTGGAGCCAACCCCATCGCTGCGTTACAGGCTTCCCAAACGTCTTTGAACACGTCATTCGCATCAACGATAAGACCGCTCGACAGAATTGCTCCTGCTCCGTAGCGTTCCGCCAACTCAACCTCGTCAAGAACTTCGGTGTACGGTGCTTGAGGATAGTCCAAATCACCGAATGATGATAACAGGCTGATACCACCAAACTGGTCACGATGTTCCCACAGGAACTCCCGTACTTCATCCCATTCATCTGGGCGAACTGTACAGGTATTTGACACGTTCATTCGAAGTTTCGGATTGTCAAGTGTAGAAGGATGAGTCAGGTTCGTACCGTACTCAATCCAGTTCTGTTTCGTTAAGAGAACATATTTCAGGAATTCAATTGCTGTCAGGTTCTGTTTCAGCAACGCTCCTTCGGGAAGTGTAACAGGGAAAGCGATAACCTTTTCACGGTCAGGAGCCCAAACGCTCGCTTCTACCATATCCGGATTGACACGTT
>ERZ791667.1105-NODE-1105-length-10393-cov-2.48762_pt1 | contig 10393 bp, 6 predicted proteins | sample MGYA00509959_ERZ791667 | MGnify/ENA primary metagenome ERZ791667 (study PRJEB30046, sample SAMN00715196) | human gut metagenome | study: EMG produced TPA metagenomics assembly of the A metagenome-wide association study of gut microbiota in type 2... | reverse complement strand
GAGCAAATCTTACAGCCGTTAATTTTATTGTTCTTTTTTATATTCCGTCGTAATAGCCTTTGTCGATAAGCTCGCCTATCGAAGCTACAACAGCCGGCTTATCCTCCTTATACGTTACGCCGTACCACTTATCCTCGGCGACGAGAACATTAACCTTTTTGGTTCCGCTCTCGATAAGAGAAGATACGACGGACGGGAGATAATACTCGGATTTCGGCACATTCAGCTTTTCCTTAAGAAAAGAAACAAACCCATCCTCTATGTATTTGAATACGTCGGGACGGAATCCCCAAAGGTTCATGGAAACGACCGTATCCGGCGACAATGCATTCCAAGTCTTGCCGTCATCTTCGGTAAATGAGCAATCGCTGCGAATCTTTGTATATTCGGTGACGCTCTCTAAGGCATTATTATCTGTAACACAAACGCCTCTAGAAACGGTACCGTTTTCCGTAAGCGTATTCTTGAGTCTGAAGCCGACCATACAATAATCCTCTAAGGCCGATGACAGCTCGTCGTAAATCTTCTTAAATGCGCTTCTGCCGTAATAATCATCGGCATTTACAACCGCAAACGGCTCTTTTACAACATTCTTACAGCAGAGAATCGCATGAGCGGTTCCCCACGGCTTTTGACGGTCTGCAGGGCAGGTAAAGCCCTCAGGAAGAGCATCTGTCTCCTGAAAAACGTACTCAACCTTAACCTTTTTTTCTATACGCGAGCCGACGATACGTTTAAAATCATCCTCGATTGCGTGTTTTATAACAAAAACAACCTTATTAAAGCCTGCCTTTACCGCATCGTAAACCGAAAAATCAAGAATTACCTCTCCGTTTTTTCCTATCGGCTCAAGCTGCTTTAATCCGCCGAAACGACTGCCCATACCGGCAGCCATAACAACCAAAGTTATGTCCTTACCCATTGTTTTTCTCCTTTAGCCCCATTGGCTCGTTTTATTTATTATTTGCCTCTTTTTCGGTTTGCTCGGCTATTGCCTCGTCCTTTTCAGCCTCTTTTTCGGCTTCCTTCGCCTCTTTTTCGGCTTTCTGTGCCGCCTTTTCGGCTTTATCAGTCTTAATTTCTTCCGCTGCCTTACGAGCCTTTTCGGCTTTTGCCTTTGCCTCTGCCGCTTTGGCTTTTGCTTTTTCGGCTTCTTTACGGGCTTTTTCGGATTCCTTGCGTGCCTTTTCCTCGGCATCGCGTTTTGCTTTCTCTGCCTTGGCAACGGCTTCTATTTTTGCTTTTTCTGCCTCTCGACGTGCCTTTTCGGCTTTTTCTGCGGCATCTCGCTCGGCCTTTTCTGCATCCTTGCGCGCCTTTTCAGCCTCTTTTTTCACCTTTTCATCGGCTTTTTTAGCTTTTTCCGCCGCTTCACGCTCGGCTTTTTCTGCGTCCTTGCGAGCTTTCTCGGCTTTTTCCGCCGCGTCACGTTCTGCCTTTTCCGCATCCTTACGTGCCTTCTCGGCTTTTTCCGCCGCGTCACGCTCTGCCTTTTCCGCATCCTTACGTGCCTTCTCGGCATCTTTGCGGGCTTTTTCGGCGGCCTTTTCTGCATCCTTGCGCGCTTTTTCGCGCTCCTTGCTCTGCTCGTACTTTGCTTCGCGCTGTTCACGCTCAACCTTTATTTCAGCCATATGCTCCTCGCTGATACCGGTGCTGCGCCAAGTATGGATTATTTCGGGAGCGGCAAATATCTCATCAAGACGTTTGATAAACGGAACAATCTCTCCGAAATCAAGCGCTCTGTGGTCAAAAGCAATACAAAGCGGCATAACCTGACGAATGGCTATTTCCTTTTCGCCCGCTTCATTTACAACGACTACGGGCTTATCCTGAACGGCACCGACCGCTATGGCACAAACCTGCGGCGGAACAATTTCAAGCAAGCAGGTTTCACCGCGTTGCGCACGGTAAACCGAGCCGATATTCGAAACGGTTATCGTACCCTGCTCGATATCGTGCTTTGTAAGCCTGTCCTTTTCGGGAATTTTATAATAATTACTCTTTTCCTTTCCGCTGAGGGTCTTAACCTTGTGCTTACCGGTCTTTGAGCCGATAAGACGATAAAGAGTTTGCTTGATTTTGCCCTGCTTTAAAGCTGTAAGCGTGTTATCAAGAGAGACATCAAACATAACCTCGTCAAGATTTGTGTTTGCGACACGGCGGTTTACGTCCGCGATATACGCAACCATCTCATCAAGATTTTTGTTTTCAAAGTTGTGAAGATTTATTGTCATCATCTCGCCGTTCGGCAAGACCATCGGCATAGAAATATCAATATTTTCAAAGGTATGTATTTCTCCTCTGACAAGCTTGCGGTCAAATTCGATATGAGAATTCATAATCGGATCCGCTTTGAGCCCCTCAACTATTATTTTGAGCATAAGAGTATTTAAAGTGACCTTTTTCTCGGGCGGACAATCTTCATTAAGCCTTTTATACTCTATCATAAATTCGGTGACGTCCGGCTCGTAGTTGTATGTAACGTGAGGAACATTTGCCCACGATTCGGTCGTCATATTGGCTACAATCTTGCGCTGAATACCGAAATGTATGGTGTTGGTTTTTTTCATTTTGTTTTTTGCCATAAGTATTCCTCCATACAAAACTTTACTTAAATAGTATAATACAAATCATTTTAGAAATAAACTTTTTTTTGCGAAAAAATCACATTTTACATATTATGTCAAGCAGCTTAACAGTTGTCTATAATCTCACAAGCAGTATTTGTGTATTTCAGACAAAAAAACGCAGATTGAATTTGTATTTATATTGGAGTATAATAATATAAAATTTATAAAGCGAGGAGATTTTGGATAAAATGAACAAACAAACCGAAATAAAAGAAAGCACCGTCCTTCTTATGCCGGACGGGAACCTTGCAAGACCCGGCTATTGTAAGCACAACCTTTTCAGATATAATCCCGAAATGATAAAACGTGAAAATACCATGCGCCTTAAGGAATGGGATTATTACCAGATAAGCGACGGAAATATAATGATACAGCTCAATTTCTTTAATATATCGCTTGCCACCTGTGCCACTTTCGGACTTGTTAACCTAAAGACCGGCAGAAAAATAAGCGGTATGGCAACTGAGCTTTTCACGCCGCACAAGAACCGACTCAGCAAAAACGGCGACGTTCCGAACTATACCGAATATAAGCGCGGAGGAACAAAGCTTATATTTGACGTTCGCGAAACGGAGAGACGTCTCTATTTTGAAGGCACGGCTTCAGGCAAAAAGGTTAAATTCGACGTTACCTGCTATAAGCTTCCCGAGCACGAAAGCATAACAATAGCGACCCCGTTTAATGAACAGGGATGCTTCTTCCTTACTCAAAAGCTCAACTGCCTTGCGACAGAAGGCACCGTTGTTGCCGGGAACGAGAAATACACATTTACAAAGGATAAAACCTTTACGGTTCTTGACTGGGGGCGCGGTGTGTGGCCGCACACAAATACATGGTACTGGGGAAACGGCAGCACTTATCTTGACGGCAAGCTCTTCGGCTTCGAGCTTACATGGGGCTTCGGCGACGAGTCAAATGCAACCGAAACAGCTATATTCTATGACGGTAAATGCCATAAAATAGGCGCAGTGCATCTTGAGAAAGACCCTGAAGATGGCGCCGGATGGATGAATGAATGGCATTTTATTTCGGAGGACGGCAGACTTGATTTGACTATGAAGCCGTACTACGACCACTATACAAACCTGCTTCCGCTCAACCTGTTCGGTATGAAAACGCATCAGGTTCACGGACTTTGGAGCGGCAAGGTCGTTCTCGACGACGGCACGGAGCTTAATATTAAAGATATGTATGCATTCTGCGAAAAGGTTCACAACAAATTCTGATAAAAACTCCGGCTGCTTACTAAACAAAAAACGCTTATTCCGAAAAATCGGAATAAGCGTTTTATTTTGGGCTTGCTTTACTTTATTCGCCTGCTTTATATTTGCCTGCCATAACGAGGTCAAGCACGGAAGCATCGGAGAGATCAACAACACCGTCTCCGTTAAGGTCCGCCGCAGCAAGCTGATCATCGGTAAGAGTTTCAATGCCGAGCGAATGATATACGATAAGGTTGTAATCCGTACTGTCAACCTTGCCGTCATCGTTCACATCGCCGAACAAACGTATTTTAACCTGTACGTTAAATTCACTCTTATCACTGACAAGACCCGAGCCGCTGACAGCGCGGAATTTGTAATTATATGCTCCGCTGCCGTTTGTGGTGAGAGTGTTGCCCTCAATATTTGTCCACTCGCCTCCGTTAAGCGAATACTGATATTTAACGCCCGACGAAGCCGAAGAGCTGAGAGTAAATGTCACATCCTGCCTTACAAGCGAACCGGAAGCCACATTTTCTTCACCGCAAGCCGCCGTCACCGTAACGTCCGTCGGAACGCTCTTATCAATCATAACGACAACACCGTCCGACACATCGCTCTCAACGCCCGCTTTATTAACAGCCTTAAATGTATAAGTCTTATTGCAGTTTTCGGCAATATTGAGAACGTTGCCGTTCATCTCCTTAAAGCCCGTTCCGTCGTCATAGTAATATGTAACGCCGGTATTGCTTGTAGCCGAGAGAACTATTGTAACGTCGCCGCTTGTCCACTCGCCTGTTTTACCGTAAGAAGATACGGTAAGCACGGGTTTATCGCCGTCGATATTTGTAACCGTAAATATCTTTGTTGCAACTCTGCCGTTTTTGCCTACTACGGTAAATACGTATGTACCGTTCTGTGACACGGTGTAAGAGTCTTCATTGGTTATATCCTGACCGTTGCAGGTAACCTCGCGAAGTCCCGACTCGCCTACCTCGGTGCTTATGTTTATCTTATAAGGATTCGGAGTAACATCGGTAACCTCGGGAGTAAGAGTTATTTCGGGAACCTTTGCATCTATCATTACGTGATAGCTGTCAGAGGGATAACTCTCGGTGCCGGCATTGTTAACGGCTTTAAATCTGTAAACGGCGTTGGTTGTATCGGTTATCTCAATGCTCGCGCCGCTGTCGATAAGAGTCCAGCCGTTTCCGTTGTCATAATAATAGTTAATACCGGAAAGAGAAGCTTCCTCGGTAGAGAAGTTGAATGTAACGCCTTCACCCGTCCATCTGCCGAAGGTACCCTCGAACGAGACGCGGATAACAGGTACCTGACGGTCTATCTTAACCGTAAACGCGGTAACGTTGCTATCAAGAGCCGCATAGCTCTCAGCCTTAAATTCGTATTTATGCTCACCTGTTTCGGTTGCGTTAAAGGTATTGCCCGAAAGCTCCTGCCATTCGCCGCCGTCAATGCGGTAATAATATTTGTAAATTCCCGAATAAGCCTCGGAGGAAAGAGTTATATTTACATCTGTTGCGCTCCAAGCACCCTCTTGATATTCCTTATCGCCGCCGTATACAGCGGAAACGGTAACATCGGTGGGTACCGTCTATAACCACGCCGTCCGAACGGAGTATCGCGGAAACATTGCCTGCCTTATCGGTAACTCTTGCCTCTACAAAGCCCTTGAAATCGGGGTCTTTAGCCGGTTTGTTTTCGCTGTCGTAGACGCTCCAGTCGGAGCCGGTCGGCTGACCGTTTCCATCTACAAAGCGATATTCAATTTTGTCTATTCCCGATACGCCCTCATCCGACGCATCAACGGTAATTTCAACAGTCTTGTTAAAGAATCTGCATAAAGTGTCCGCCTTGCTGAAGAAGCTTCCGGAAACCTCTCTTGCGACACCGCCTATACCTTTATGTAAAACGGTTATGCTGTTTACGGTGGGAGCAATTTTATCGATATTGTTTATAACGATACTTTCTTCTGCCGTAAGACCGTTCCCCGCAGTTACAACTACGTTGTAGGTTCCGTTCTCAGCAACGGTAAACGAATCATGAGAAGCGGTTATATCCTCACCGTTTAATGTAACGGAGGCTATTCCCGAAGCGCCTACGTTAAGACTTCCTATTGTAACATCATAGCTCTTATTTGTAAGCGCGGTTACGGCGGGAGTAAGAGTGAACGAAGGCTCTATATCATCACGCATAACGGTGTAGCCCTCTGTGTAATCGCTCTCAATGCCCTTGGAATTTACAGCTTTAAAATAATATGTATCGCTGCTGTTCACATTTACAGTAAGCGTGTTGCCTTCCAATGGTGCTTCTACGCCTGCGGAATCGGTTTTAAAGTAATACTTAACTCCGTCAAGCTCGTGAGTCGATGAAAGAGTAAAGGTTACGTCCTTGCTTGTCCATCCGCCGTTGTAATCGCCTTTATCAACGCTGACAACGGGTTTACCGTATACAATTACGGGGAATGTAGCCGAAGCGCTGCGCCCCGCATGTGTGTATGTAACGGTTATATTCTGCTCTACGTCGTAAAGCTCCGGGTCAAATGACGATGTGTCAACCGTGTAATCGGTGACGTATTCGGACTCGGCGTTGCTGTAATTTGCCTTAACCTTAAGGGCCGAAAGATCAAGGGTCTTATCGCCCTCGAGATAATCCTTTTTAGGATTTTCAAGCTCAATTGATGTTACCGCCTTAGAGTGAACGGTTATCGGGAATATTGCGTGATATGTTTTGCCGGCTCTTACTACGTTAACTATAATATACTGCACCGAATCAAGTATCGAAGTGTTGACGGAGCTTACCGTATAATCCGTTACCGGAACGGAAAGCTGAGCGTCGGTATAGGCGTTTGCCGCCTCTTCGCCGTAATACTCGGCAATATCCGCACGATTATATGTAAGCTTAACCTCCATACCGGTGAGATCAAGCTCTGTGCTACCCTCTACATAATCGGTCTTAGTGGGCGCGGTAAACGCAATACTTATCGGCTCAACCTCAACTACCGTTATATTCTTTTGAGTTTCTACGTATGCGCCGTCAACCTTTGTAACGCCGTTCCTGCCGAATGCATGTAGTGTTGTATCGCCTGCCGAAATACCCGTGACAACACCGTTTGAATCGACCGAAGCATACGCATTCTTCTGATTTACGTCGCCGATATTCCAGTCGGAGGTCCAGGGAGCCGAGCCGTCGTCCTTAGTGAGACCCCAGCGCTGCTTATCGACCGAAATTCTCTCGGGAGAGAATTTAGCGGTGTAGGTAACCGGAAAATCCTTGATTACATAATCATTTCCCGTTATGGTAACTCCCGTGAGGTGTCTTATTGAGTTACCGCGTACCGTTACCTCTACGGATTTAGACACGCTTCCGATGGTTGCGGTTATTGTGACCTTTTTGGTGTTCCAAATGGCCGTTCCGCCGGAATCAAGACCTTTTACAAGACCGTTTGCATCAACAGTGGCTATTGACGGGTCGGAAGAAGTCCATACGACAGTTCCGAGAAGGGCTTGATCGTAATCGGACGGTGCTATATTCGCGATTGCAAGCTGCGTGGTCTTGCTCTCATTAACCGCTGTGCTGCCGCTGATGCTGAAGTCTGTTATCGCCTTGCCCGCCGTTACGGTAAGAGAGTCCTCAACGGTTTTATCGTTAAGAGTTGCTCTTACGTGTATTTCGCTAATACCGCTCGATTTCGGGGTGAATACACCGTCGGACGAAAGCGTAGCAAGCTTTGTCTCGGCGGGTGCCTCGGCGGTTGCCCATATTATTTCTTTTGTATCGGGATTTGTAAGACCCCACTCTCGTTTTACCGACGAGTTTGTGTTAAGTCTTGACGGTAACACATTTGCCTTAAAGGTAGTCGGCGTATCATTGGGAACGGCACTGTTACCCTCAATTTCAACAGAGGAGATACTTCCGACCACACCGGCTCTTGACACCTTTATTGTAACATTTTTGGAAACGCCGCCCGCCGTTGCGGTAAGGGTTGTGGATTTACTGTATTCAACGAGTCCGTCGCCGCCGTCAAGGCCGGTTACCGTACCGGAGGCATCAACCACGGCAATCGATTTATCGGCGATTTCCCAAGTAAGGTCGCCGGTATATGCTCCTGCGGGAACAACATTTGTAATTGCAAGCTGCGTTGTGGAGCCTTCACTTACGGATACGGATGAATCTGTTACGGTTTTTGTGCCGCTTATAATATCAAAGGATTCAACCGGGAGATCCTTCTGCTCAACTACATTAAAGGTTATGGTATCGACAAAAGCTACATTGCTCGCGTCGTATGCCCTAACCGTTACCGAGCCTGCTGCAGTAAATGTGACAAGTCCCGTATCGGAAATCGTTGCACGCTTGCCGGAGCTTGTATCAAATACGCTGCCGCCCATCTCCCATTTTACAGAGTGCTTAAGCCTTACCGGTGTTACCGCCGCGTAAAGCTGAACCGTTTTGCCCACGGCAACGGTAAGAGGAACGCTCTTTTTATTGGTTATATGAGTTCCGGTAGGAAAGATGTTCGCAATAACGCTCTTTTGAACCTTTATTTTAATTTTGTCACTTGCAAGCTTTGCTCCGCTTGCGTCATATATAGTAGCCGTTATTTCGACATTCATATTGGCAAGAGCAGACGCAAGGCTGTCCGCAAGAGTATCACCTGCAATGCCTCTGACAATAGAAACTATCAGGTCATCGTTCATACTGTCAAGATTAATACCCGACTTTTCAAGCTGTTTCATAATCTCGTCAGCCATTTTATCGCCTACGAGAGGAAGCACGCGCACGTTTTCATCAAGCCAAAGCTGAATTATAGCTGTCTTTGACGAATCATATGCCGTAACCTTGCCGTTATCGTCTACATCGGCAAGAAGCGGTAGGGTACTCTCCCACTTTACCGTAGTACCCTCAGGCAATTCGCCTGTCGTGGTATACTTTAGTTGAAGCGTTTTATACTCGGTCAACTGCTGTATTTCGGTAATGTCATTACCGTTTTCGTCCGTAATGTTAAGCGAGACTCCTGCCGCGTAGCTCACAAGAGCAGACGGAACCAAAGTCAACAGCATAATGACAGACAGCAAAACGCTCAAAATCCTGGTTGATGTTTTTTGCATACAGATCTTCCTTTCTCTGAAAAACCACCTTTACAAGAAAATAATAACAAATTCTACATATTTTTTCAATGCACACATTTTTACAAATAGTATTATAAGCCGGTCTGTGTTTTAGTGATTATACAATACGAACAAACAAAAAAGCACGGAATTACACACTCCGCGCTTTAATAACATATTGATATACCGCCTTACCGCCCCGATAAAGCGTTTATTCCTCAAGCTTTTTCTGAGACTGCATTTTGAGATACGCATTTATGAAACCGTCAATATCGCCGTCCATAACCGCATTGATATTACCCATTTCGTAGCCGGTGCGGTTATCCTTGACAAGTGTGTACGGCATAAATACATACGAACGTATCTGATTGCCCCAGCCTATCTCTTTTTGGTCGCCCTTAATATCCGAAATTTTGTCAAGATGCTCGCGCTCCTTGATTTCAAGAAGCTTGGATTTTAACATTCTCATGGCAACCTCTCGGTTCTGATGCTGACTTCTCTCAACCTGGCATGCTACAACAATTCCCGTCGGGATATGAGTAAGTCTTACGGCAGATGAGGTTTTGTTTACCTTTTGACCGCCTGCACCGCTTGAACGGTAAACATCCATTTTAATGTCCTCCGGAGCTATTTCAACCTCGACCGTATCATCGATTTCGGGCATTACCTCAACCGAAGCAAAAGAGGTATGGCGTCTGCCTGCCGCGTCAAACGGGGAAACTCTTACAAGGCGGTGTATGCCCGTCTCACTTTTCATAAAGCCGTAGGCATTTTCGCCCTCTATGAGGATACTTGCCGATTTGAGCCCTGCCTCGTCGCCGTCAAGGAAATCAAGCGTAGTAACCTTAAAGCCGTGACGCTCGCCCCATCGGCAATACATTCTGAAAAGCATCTGCGCCCAATCCTGTGCCTCCGTTCCGCCTGCGCCGGCGTGGAAGGTAAGAATTGCATTTTTGGCATCATATTCACCGCTCAAAAGGGTTGTAAGGGTCATGGTGTCAAGATCACTTTCAAACTTTTCTACGCTCTCGGTGCACTCATCGAGCATACCCTCGTCCTCTTCTTCATTTGAAAGTTCAATCATAACAAGCGCATCGTCATAATCCTGCCTGAGCTTTTCATAAGCCGCCACTTTGCTCTTGAGGTTGCTTGTGCGCTGAACGACCTTTTGAGAATTTGCTATATCATCCCAAAAGCCGTCAACAGTCTGCTCTTTTTCAAGCTGCGCTATCTCTTCTTTCATCTTATCAAGACCCAGAGCCTCGGAGAGGTCATCAAGAGTCTTTTCGTGGTTTATAAGTCGCAGTCTCAATTCTTCGTATTGAAGCATAAATATAATTCCTTTACTATAATTTTTATATATTTACAAAGCTTAGTGCCTCGCCGACTATTTAATATCGGCTATGTCATAAGGCGTTTTTTGATAGAC
>ERZ791667.1103-NODE-1103-length-10411-cov-6.70944_pt1 | contig 10411 bp, 7 predicted proteins | sample MGYA00509959_ERZ791667 | MGnify/ENA primary metagenome ERZ791667 (study PRJEB30046, sample SAMN00715196) | human gut metagenome | study: EMG produced TPA metagenomics assembly of the A metagenome-wide association study of gut microbiota in type 2... | reverse complement strand
AGGTGGGCGCTCCGCAATAGGCGCAGTTCAGTCCCAATGTCTGCTCGCGTGTGCCGATGAGCACCACCGCTTCCGCCTCGCGGATGTTTCCGGCGTCGCGCAGGAAGAACTTGAACCCGTTGCTCTCGTACATGGTTTCCATGGTGGAAGCCAGCAGTTCCAGTTCCTCTTTCGTGTCGCACAGACCTATTTCAATCAGATCCATGCCCTTGGCCTTGGGAGCGGTGCGGGCGGCCCGCATCATCTCTTTTGCCGCGCTTACGGCCAGTTCATGTCTGAGTTCTCTTTCATTCTTCATATTGTTGGAATTCTATTCGCAAAAAACAAATGCAAAGATAGTGAAAAAGCTAAAAAGGATTTTCACTATCTCACACGAAAAATAACTTTTCCTAGAAAAAGATTCCCTCAGTGTTCAGGGATTTGATGATGGCCGCACCGTGGAACGCCAGCAGCATCAGGTAGAGCAGCAGACCGCAGGCAATGCCTATTTTGATCAGTCGCCCCGTGTCCTGACTCATGATGCGCGCTTCGGCAATTTTCCCCTCATGATAGAGGTCCTGAATGCGGTAGGCCCGGAGCAGTCCCACAATGCCGAAGGGCAGACAGATGAATACGGTGATGAGCGATATGAGCCACCAGGTGCTGGGCATCGGCACGACTGTCTCCTCCAGTTCCTTGCAGTGATCGGCACGGACCCATTCCTCGGAGTTTTCCATGCGCACCAGAGCTGTGGGCAGGAGGGTGCGCGCCTGGAGCTCTTCCTTACTGAAAGGTCCCTGAACCTTATTCTTTCGTTTGATATAATATTTCATAACCGTGCGATGTTTTGAAAGTCTATTATCAAAGATAATTGTTTCCAAAATAAAATACAACGAAAGGCGCAAAAAAATGTGAACGCTTGCCGGGGCATTATGACAGACGGTTCTGCTTATTCGCTTGCATTCTGCTTCCGTTTTGCCGGAATCCCTGACAGACACCTTTTTCAAACCGAGTGTTTTAGAATTCCTTTTGCATAAATATGCGGCATAATAGGCTATGAAAACTGTATATATACGGGATTTATACAAAAATATTACGAAAATGCGGAGCGCTTACCGCGGTCCTTCGCCCGAAGCAGCACGGAGGTTGCCGGAAATCACCACGGTGGTTTTCAGAATTGCCCGAGATGAAGTGCAAGAATCATCGGGATGTCTGCTTTTGAAGGCTGGAAAAGTAAAAGTTTTTGTCTTTCTTCTTCCGGATGAGGCGTGCGTGAATGTGCGGATTTTGTGCTTATCTGTTTGGTGTATAGCTTGTTGTGGGGGGATTTGCTTGCTGAGAATTGTGTTTTTGAGAGTTTTGTGAGTTGGGGTGTGAGGAATGGAAGTTTCAGAGGGTGGTTTTGACAAAATGACAGAAGGGGAGTGGGGGGAAGAGGTGGTGTGTGAAGAAGGGAAATAAACGATAAAAGGAATGTGGGAAAATTAAATAAAAATAAGTATATTTGCGGGAAGAGATTGCTATTATCTTTTAGCCTTTTATAGGTTCGTAAGTTTATATGGATTTTTTGGAATAAATATTTTATGGCGAAGAAACAACAATTAGGATATAAAGATGTAGAGATACGTCTGAAATCAATAAAAGACAATCATATTTCAGTCGAAGAAATAGGTTATCATATACTATACTCTTTTGGGAAAGGTGAACGTGATATAGCGCGCTATAAAGAGGGTAAGGGCATTTTAAAAACATTTGACGGATTGCTCATTAAAGGTCTTTTTTGTTATAAAACGGCTACTACTATTCACTTGTCCGGAGAACTGGAAAGATTGAAGCATGATCCACAAGTATTAAAAGCCTTACCTAAAATTATTGCAGTAAGTGATGGAGAAACATTGTTGGCTTATGATCTAAGAGAAAGAGAAACTTATGAAAATAAGGTGGAACGACTTTATTGTGACTTTGCTTTCTTCTATCCATTGATGAATGTGGAACGACCTCATTATGTTGAAGAAAGTCCGGCTGATGTAAAAGCTGCAGAGAAATTGGCAAAACTGCATGATGAACTTCGTGCCTATAATGAATTTACGAGTGAGGCCGATTTACATGATTTGAATATTTTTATTACCCGTCTTCTTTTTTGTTTCTTTGCCGAAGATACCGGTATATTTGAGGAACATCTGTTCTCTGCATCTATTCGGCGGTTTACGAAACCAGATGGAAGTGATTTGTGTGAGTATTTGGATTCTGCTTTTAATATAATGGATTGTGAAGTACGAAATCCGGAAACTCTTTCTATTATCAGGCAGTTTCCATACGTAAACGGAGGCTTGTTCGCAAAACACATTCAAATACCTAAAATGGGAGCAAAAGCCCGTAAGATTATTCTTGAATGTGGTGAACTGGATTGGAAAGATATTAATCCGGATATTTTTGGTTCTATGATTCAGGCTGTAGTCAATCCCGAGGTGCGTGCCAACCAGGGTATGCACTATACCAGTGTGCCCAATATTATGAAAGTGATCAATCCGTTGTTTTTAGATGAACTTCGTGATGAATATAAGAAGTTGGAAGAACAGCAGAAGCAACTACAGCAGCAATTGGATTTAGGTGCATTGAATCGTAAGGATTATGAAAAGGCTTGTGTTGTGATTGAAAAGAAATGTCGTCAACTTCTGTTGCGTATGTCTAAAATGAAATTTTTTGATCCGGCTTGTGGAAGTGGTAATTTTTTGATTATCACTTATAAATCATTGCGATTACTGGAAATGGATATCTTAAAAGTAATACGCTTATGCAACCCCGGAAAGTATGAGCTGAATTTTATTGATAATTCTTGTATTACTTTAAAACAATTTTATGGCATAGAACTATTAGACTTCCCTCATGAAGTAGCCATGCTTTCATTATGGCTTGCCGAGCATCAAATGAATCGTAAGTTTTCTGATGAATTTAAAGTAAATACGCAAGCACTGCCTTTACATAATATCACGCAAATAGTATGTGGTAATGCTTGTCGTTTGGATTGGAATGTAGTTTGTTCGCATGAACCGGAAGAGGAAGTTTTTGTTTTTGGAAATCCACCGTATTTAGGAAGTAGATTGCAAAACCATAAACAAAAAGATGATATCAAATATTTATTAGGTGAAAAAGGGAAGAGCCTTGATTATATAGCATGTTGGTTTATAAATGCTTGGAATTTCATAGACAATACTAATAGCAGTTGTGCTTTTGTTTCAACAAATTCTATATGTCAAGGTGAACAAGTAGCATTATTATGGAAACCAATTTTAAAAACATTAGAAATTGGGTTTGCTTATAATTCTTTTAAATGGTCTAACAATGCCAAAAGTAATGCAGCTGTTATATGCGTTATTATTGGATTGCGTAGAAAAAGCAAAAGAACCAAGTTCATTTTTAGAGATAATAAAAAAATAGAAACAAATTATATAACACCTTATTTAACAGAAGGAAAAACTACGTTCTCCTTTATTAAAAGACATTCTGTACCCATATCTAAAGGATTTCCTCCTTTACGGTATGGCAGCATGCCTAATGATGGTGGTAATTTGATATTGGATTCTGAAGAGAAGAATATATTAATTTCTGAAAATCCATGCCTAAAAGGTGTAGTGAAAAAATTTATTGGTTCTTATGAGTTTATTAATGGCCAAGAAAGATGGTGTCTTTTCATACCAGATGAATTGTTGGACGAAATATCAAGTATTGAAAAAGTTAAAAAACGATTAGATAAAGTCCGTAAACATAGAGAAGATAGTACAGAGAAGTCAACAAGGGAATTAGCTAAATATCCTAATAGATTTTATTTTACTGCATATAAACCTACAGATGCTATAATAATACCTAGGGTATCATCTGAAAAAAGAAAATATATACCAATAGGTATTTTATCTCCCGAGAATATAATTTCTGATTCAGCTTTGGCAATGTATGATGCTTCTGTATTAGTTCTAGGTATAATAACATCATATATACATATGGTTTGGATGAAGTCTGTAGGGGGTAAATTAAAAAATGATTATAGATATTCACCAACATTAGTATACAATACTTTTCCTTTTCCTACGATCAATGATGAAAAGAAAAATCAAATTGAAGAAGCTGCTGAAAACGTATTGGTAACTCGTGCTTTCTATCCGGAAAGGACATTGGCAGAACTGTATGATCCGGAAAAAATGCCGGAAGATTTGAAAGATGCGCATGCGGCTCTTGATGATATTGTGGAAAGTTGCTATCCGGGTTATCCGTTTGCTAATGATGAAGCACGTCTGGAATGTTTGTTTAAGTTATATGAGAAAATGACAAAAAACAAAACCCGATAGCTTGAAGTTGTTCAGAGGCTACCGGGATTCAACAATGCAAATGTATAAAATAATAATTGATAAACAAATAAATAAGCAAGATTCTTATGATATTTTCAGAATTTGAGCGTGTGATTTCACCGAAAAGGATGGAAAGGTATCTGATTGCGATGAACGGAGATACCAGAAAAGCAATGACATTGTATCGCTGTAATCTTCATTTGTCACAGGAAATGTTTACCATCGTAAGTTGCTTTGAGATTGCTTTACGTAATGCCATTGACAGACAGTTGATTCCAACATTGGGGAATGACTGGCTGAAGGATTCTGTGCAGGGAGAGGGTATTTTTGCGAGTGATAGACGTTTGGAGGAAACTAAAAGAATTATAAGTAAGTCTTATCTTAGGCTGATGCGTAACGGTAATTATTCACACTCTAAACTGATTGCCGAAATGGAGTTTGGAGTATGGAAATATATGTTTTCGCCTTTACAGTTCAGGCTGACCGGACAGTGTCTGCTAAAGGTCTTTCCAAACAAACCGAAGTCGTCATCTTTAATTCAGTATAACAACTCATATATTTATAATGAATTGGATAAGGTAAACAGTTTGCGTAACAGAATCGCGCACCACGAACCGATTTGTTTTAGACATAAAAGTCCCATTGTGGACACAAGCTACATCCTGAATGAGTATCAAAAAATACAGACCTTATTTTCGTGGATGGAGATAGATGCAAGATCTATGTTATATGGACTGGATCATGTGCATCAGGTTTGTGCAAGAATAAATAGTTTATTGTAAAAACAGATATTTGGATATGGAACAGATAAAAACAGATATTGTCAATATAAAATACCGGCAAACAGGTGCATCAAGCGCAACCAACAATTTGGGTATGCGTGAAATGCAAGCCAAGGCATACGAAGCACGTAACCAGCGTTTTTTGTTGATTAAAGCCCCACCTGCTTCTGGAAAGAGTCGTGCGCTTATGTTCATTGCTCTTGACAAATTGGCCCATCAGGGCATAAAGAAAGTCATTGTGGCTGTACCGGAAAAGAGCATAGGCCGTTCTTTTAAGAACACAAACTTAAAAGAACATGGTTTTTTTGAAGATTGGAAAGTGGCGCCATATTTTAATTTATGTGATACGGCAAACGAAAAAGATAAGGCAGACCGATTTTGTGAGTTCTTCACTCAAAAGGCTGTTAATATATTGGTATGCGCGCACGCTACACTGCGTAATGCTTCGGCACAACTGCCTGATGAGACTTTTAATGATTGCCTGCTTGCCATAGATGAGTTTCATCATACCAGTGCTGATGCAAATTCGGGACTGGGGGATATTGTACGCCGTGTGATGAATCATACAAATGGTCACATTATTGCCATGACAGGATCATATTTTCGTGGCGATGGAGTTCCTGTTTTGCGTTCTGAGGACGAAGCACGCTTTTATCCGGTAACATACAATTATTATCAGCAATTGAATGGTTATAAGTATCTGAAGAATCTTATTTTAGGATATCATTTCTATCATGGAATATATCTGAATCATATATCAGAGGTGCTTGATACGCATAAGAAGACAATAATTCATATACCAAGTGTCAATTCACGTGCTTCAACAGGAAAATCAAAGTATGAGGAAACGGCAGAGATCATGCGTCTGATAGGAGAAGTTGAATATAAGGACTATAATACAGGGATATATTATGTGCGGACAAATGATGGCAGATTGCTGAAAGTTGCCGATTTGGTAGAGGATGATCAGAAAGACCGTAACTTGGTGCAGGCATATCTTCAGAACATGAAAAAGGCTGATGATATGGATATAATCATTGCTTTGGGAACTGCAAAAGAAGGATTTGACTGGCAGTGGTGTGAAAACTGTCTGACTATCGGGGTGCGTGGTTCTCTTACAGAAGTGGTGCAGATTATAGGTCGTTGTACGCGTGACAGTGAGGGTAAGGAAACTGCCCGTTTTGTAAATATGATAGCTATGCCTGATGCAGAGCAGGCTGATGTGAAGGTGGCTGTGAATGATTTTCTGAAGGCTATCACTGCTTCATTGCTTATGGAGCAGGTCATGGCACCGAATTGGCATTTCAAGACAATTAAAGAAGATAAGGATAAGCCGTCATCTGATTTAAGAACTATCACCGTAGAAGGATTGAAACCTTTGTCCAGTGCAAAAACAAAGATGATAGTACAGGAGCAACTGGATGACCTTAAAGCCGCAATATTGCAGGATGAAATGGTGGTGAAAGCTATAAGTGGTTCAACAACAGCAGAGCGTTTAAACAAAGAATTGATTCCTAAAGTTATTAAGGAAAGATATACAGATCTGACTGATGAAGAGGTGGAAGAAGTAAGACAGCGGGTTATCTTAGACACCATATTCAAAAGTGGCGAAGTGGTAAATGATAAAGGAGAACCTATTGCTTTTGAATCGGGAAATGAAGAGAAAGAGAGTGAAGGAAACAAACTGCTGAAAATTGCAAACAGATTTATTGAGATAGATAAATTATCTATTAATTTGATTGATAGTGTAAATCCATTTCAAAGAGCTTATGAGGTGATGTCTAAGTCTATTGACGCACCTACCTTGAAAATCATTCAGAATACGATTGCTGAACAAAAGTTTAATCTGACCGTTGAAGAAGCCATAATTTTATTCAAAGGTCCGTTAAAGCAGTATATTCAAGAGCATAACGGAAAAATACCTTCTGCAGATGATCCGAATCCTAAGGTTCGTGAACTGGCAGCGGCTTTGCAGATGATGAAGAATCTGAAAGAAAGAAAAATGAGAGGTTTGGATTTTAATCCAGATGAATTTAAAAAGTAAACTCTATGGAATGGCCTAAAGAACTTTTAGATATATTTGAAGATCCACTATTGGATGATGTCAGACCCAAAGTGGCAATACCGACCGCGAATGATCGTCTGGCTATGAAATTTGTAGAAATAACAGACTGGGTAGAATCTCATGGCAGAGAACCTCAGAAAACTGGTGATTTACAAGAGAAGCTATTATTTGCATCTCTTAAAAGTATTCGTAATAATCCGAACAAACTGTCATTAAAACCTTTTGACCGGCTTAACTTATTGGAGGGATAAATATGGATATTGATAAAGAGTTAGAAGAAATCTTGAATGATCCTCTGTTGGAAATGACGGAAAAAGAGCGTTCTCTTTTTGAAATGCCTGAAGATATGAAGAAGGCTATAGAAAAAAAGAGAAGCAAGGCAGATTATGTCGCCCAAAGAAAAAACTGTGATGATTTCTATAAATATCAGTCTTTGTTTGAGAAAGTTCATGAGGAGCTTAAGAAGGGCATAAGAAGCCTTGTCAAGTTATCAAAAACTGAAACTATTGAAGCAGGGCAGTATTTTGTCATTGATGGGCAGATGTTATATTTGGATTATCTTGATACAGAAACTAAATGGAAAGATAATGTAAGAGGGAAAAATGGTAGAACAAGATGTATCTATGAGAATGGAACGGAATCGGATATCTTGCTTCAAACATTACGTAAAAATGTAATGGAGAATGGTTATGCTATTACGGAACCACAGGAAGAAACGCATCGAAAGTTTTTCAAAGAGTCTGATATTAAAAGTATAGACAAGGTAACCGGATATATTTATGTTCTTCGTTCTTTATCTAATAATCCTGCGATAAAATCACATAAGAATCTTTATAAAATAGGTTTCTCTACGACTACAGTAGAGGAACGAATTGCCAACGCTGAGAAGGAACCAACATATTTAATGGCTCCTGTAGAAATAGTTGAAACCTATAAGATTGTGAATATGAATTCTCATATCTTTGAAACTATTATACATCAGCTTTTCAATACTGTAAACTTGCAGATAAGTATAATAGATGATAAAGGGGAAACACATAAACCTAAAGAGTGGTTTGTTGTTCCGCTGCATATAATAAATACTGTTATAGAGAAAATAATGGATGGAAGTATAATTGATTATACTTATAATCCTCAAATGGAATGTCTGGAAAAAAGGAATATAAAAAAGGCTTCGAGTTTTGATACAACAGGAATGAAGGTGTTGAGCCTGAACATAAAAAAAGTTTTCTTTGACCAGATCATAAAGGGAGAAAAGAAAATTGAATACAGAGAGCTAAAACAGACAACCTTAAATAAATATACTTACATAGATGAAGCTGATGGCAAAAGATATTTACGAAGATATGATGCCTTACGTTTATTTGTGGGATATCGGAAAGATAGGGAAAGTGCACTCGTACAGGTTTTAGACACTACTTATAATGATGGTATCGTGGAGTATCATTTAGGAAAAATATTAGATTATGATAAGTGAAAATAAAAGAAGATTCAATGAGGTTTTGAATTCCATTTCAAACTATTCATGGTCGGAACTATATGAAAAAATCAAGGATTTAGATCTTGCAGACGATTATAGGTATCATTATTTCATGGCTCGTTGTATGTGTGACCAGGGAATAGACAATGCAAAAGCAGCAGAACATATAAGATTGTGCATTGACCTGATAGAAAAACCAAGAATTATTCAAATAGAAGACAGTACTGATCTGATAAATATACTTTATAATAAAGTTTATTTTTTTGCGGGTGAACTTTATGCTAATGTCGGAAAATGGGATGAGTCCTTAAAATGTTATCAGAAATATCAGTATTGGAAAGAACAAGTAAAGAATAAAGAACTTTGTGAGAAAGAAAATGTTGTGGTTTATTCTTTTCGGAGGTTTAATGAATATAGTTTGTCTGATTTAATTAATGATGAAATAACTGTATGCCATCCATCAGTGATGAATGATCCTTTTGATAGCATTGCTAATTTATGGAGTACAGAAAATAATCTTAAAAATATTTGTACAAAAAAAGAACATGTATCAAGTTACAGTAAATCTTTCCAATATTTCAGAATAAGATCTTTTGTTGCAAATAAAGATACTTATAAGACAGATGATAAAATCTTGAAAAAGATTTTGATGTGGTCTTTTTATGCAGATGAGCACAAAGGCTTTTGCGTAAAATATCGTTTATCAAAGCATTTCATAAAACAAGTATTGTAATCTTCGGATGATACCAGTTGAATATGAGGAAAGTTTTGGTTTGGAAGGAACAAAGAGTATTACAACAAGTAATTCTTATGCCTTAAAAAACAAAGTATGGGAATACGAAGATGAGGTTCGTTTATTGAGTTATAATATAAATTCTGAAAGCAAATTTTTAGGAATAGCTTTATCGGATGATAAAAGTAACGAATCTAAAATAGAAGAAATTATTTTTGGCTTATTATGTCCGGAAGAGCATAAAAAAGTTATTAAAAATATCGTGAAAGGGTATCCTTATAAAATAAAATTACGGGAGATTTATCGAACGGATAATAACATTTATAATCTTTGTATTAGGGATATAGAGGAATCTTTCTAAAAGGGATTTTTAGGGAACTCTTTTTTGATACTGTCCAAAATTTTGTGTAAATGGAAACAGGATTCAGCTGTAAGTTTATTCTTATATCTGGATCCTGTTTTTCAAAAATAAGCATAAATAGGTTCATAATCAACCCCAATTATGAATGGGCTGTGTCCATTTCTTCTCAATCTCCATAAGTGAAAAATATACGGTCTTTTTACGGCATCGTCCGAAGGGGATGAAAGCTTTGTAAGTTCAACTTCTTTAGGTGTTTGCTCTCTTGAACTGAGTGAGAAACTCCTTGATTAACACCTTATTGGGCACTACTTTATTCTTTTCTTTCATACTCTTCTTTAAGAAAATAAAAATATGGAACTTACTTCTCGTATTTTCCATTTGCATAAAATTTTTAGTCCCTCTATCAGTCTTTTTGTTGATGGCGGTAATTACAAAATCTAAGATAAGACTACGGACTTTTTAGCTTTCTCACTCTTTCTAAACAGAATATCTATATTTAAGAAATAACGGAGTTTAAATAATCTGAACTGTGTTATGAGGGTGTGTCAAAATACCCTCTTTATAACAGAAGATCGCTATATAGCCGAACTTTCTTATGAAGTGGCCATATAGCGATCTTCATTTGTTTATAGCCTAAAAAGGCAATAGAATTGAGTTTGAGTCGTAAA
>ERZ791667.1098-NODE-1098-length-10454-cov-2.12338_pt1 | contig 10454 bp, 4 predicted proteins | sample MGYA00509959_ERZ791667 | MGnify/ENA primary metagenome ERZ791667 (study PRJEB30046, sample SAMN00715196) | human gut metagenome | study: EMG produced TPA metagenomics assembly of the A metagenome-wide association study of gut microbiota in type 2... | reverse complement strand
GGCGGGGAAACCCCCGACCCGGATCCGGCAGCATAAACTGTCTGCATGGCGCGACATAAACACGAATGACTGACTAAACGGAGTTTTTAACTAGACTAGTAAACTAATTATCCATTGACATGCGAATTATCAACTTAATCGTGGTGCATTGCAGCGCCACGCGGGGAGATTCTACACTCTCACCGGAAGCTTTAGACTTGATGCACCGGCGTCGCGGGTTCAACGGAACAGGCTATCATTATTACATCCGCAAGGATGGAACGTTGTACCTCACCCGTCCCCTCGAACGCATCGGAGCCCACGTAAAAGGCTTCAACGCTCACTCGATAGGTATCTGCTATGAAGGTGGTCTGGACTGCCGGGGACGCCCGGCAGACACCCGGACTCCGGCACAGCGTTCCACGCTCCGGTTGCTTGTCGGGCAGTTGCAAGAGAGATTTCCCGGCTGCCGGGTATGCGGACACCGCGACCTCTCGCCGGACTTGAACGGAAACGGTGAGATAGAACCGGAAGAATGGATTAAACAGTGCCCGTGCTTCGATGTGGCGAAGGAATTCAAGGAGTTCGGAGAATTCCCGGCACAGACGGAGAGCACGGAAGAACACAGAGTAACACAACAAATTAAAGAAACGGAAAGGAGGTAAATTATGGCAATGAAGAAATCAGTATGGGATATGATCCTGAAAGTGGTTATCGCAGTGGCTTCGGCTTTAGCAGGCGTTTTGGGCGCTAATGCGATGAATTTGTAAAAACAAGAAAACTCCGTAAGTTGGAAATTATTGGGATAGATAGAACGCTTACGGAGTTTTTTATAAAGCAATTAAAGAATAATGAATATTAATGGAAAGTAATCATATGAAAAAGATACTTTGTATACTGTGTGGACTGTTGATAGTTCTCATTTCTAATGCTCAAGAGGATTTATGGTCAGTACCGTTGACTGCCCCTCAGGCATGCTCTCCTCAAGTAACGGAGATGCTTCGTTTTGACAAGTCGGTTTCCTGTCTCAGCTCTGGGAAAATAGACTTGCATATTCCTGTACTTGACTTTCAAGACCCAGATTTTGATTTGTCAATGTCTCTAAGTTACAATTCGGAAGGCTTCAAGCCATCCGAACCGGACAATATTGTCGGACGAAATTGGAGCTTGATAACCGGAGGCGTCATTTATCGGGAAGTGAAAGGTATTCCGGATGATATTGCTGTAGAAAATGGAGAAATTCAATCTCATCCTTTGCTAAAAGGTTTTCTGTTCCATTCCGGTTCGAATATATCCAATGATGACTTTGTCACTACATTGGAGGAACAACCGGAAAAATTGTTATGGAGTACTGTTAATGGAAAGCCATCGCTATTTGCTTCAGACTGCTACTCTTTTCCTTCGTTTGCCGGAACAGGCATCGAAGCTTCTTCGGATATCTATCATTATCGTTTCGGAAAGTACTCGGGACAATTTGTCATCAATTTCGACCGGAGTGTCAGCGTCCTGGCTCACAACGGTGGACATGTAAAAATAGATTTGAGTGATTATCATGTCGACATGGGTACGGGTTACCGCTACTCGGTATTGAAGGTTATCACAGACGATGGATATGTTTATTGTTTTGGCGGCACATATGCCACTATGGAATACACGGCACTTTCATGGGAAAATGTGTTTGGCCAGTCGGACTCTCAAGTTCCTAATTCTATGTCCTCTTCGGCATTTTTGAAAGACAGAACGCCCGAAGTTTCAGCTTTTCACCTCTCTCGCATCATTGCCCCCAATGGCAGGGAATTGACTATCAATTATGTAGACAGAATACCTGCCAAATTCCATAATAAACCGCAGGAATTGATTCTGTCTCCTTATTGGTATGAAGAGTTGATGGAAAGACGTATCAACGAATGTTACCAACTCAGCGCTTCGCCTATTGCTCGTGCTCCCAAGAGAGAGGCTGACAGAAGCTACACCCTGACAAAAATCGCATTGATAGAATCAATAAGAACAGATGACAAAACCGTGAAGTTTCATTATTCGTATACCGGCAAGAATAACTTGTTGCCTCTTGCCGAAGCAACGGAATTCGGACAGTCATGTCGTACGCGGCTCGATTCTGTGCAGTTGTTTTCTGCTGACAACAGCCTTGTGGAAAGTTGCCGATTACATTATTATTTGGATAGTGGATACTCGTTTCTGTCCGAGGTCTCCAATTCACGGTGTGGCAAATATTCGTTCGGTTATGCCACTATCGGTTTTGTTAATCCACTGACTGTCAATATTGACCATTGGAAGTATTGGCGGGGTGATGATGCGGACAACGGATACTTGGTACCTGAGTTGGAACATATATGGCCGACCAACGATATACGTATAATTACTAAAGACCGTGAACCGACCGGCAAACAATATGATATAGGATTGTTGAAAACCGTTTATTTCCCTACTGGCGGAAAGGCTGCTTTTGAATATGAGCCGCATACTTATAGTGGCTATGTAGACAGGCGGAGTAGTAACTACCAACCGGATTATTGCTTGATGAGTGAAGATAAGATAGCGGGAGGTGCTCGTATCAAGAAAATATCTCTATATGATGCTGATAGGTTGGTGAAAGAGACACGTTACTTGTATTGGCAAAACAGATTTCAAAAGCGGAGCAGTGGTATGTTGATGTATAAGCCTCATTATGGTGTCCCTCGGCATAGCAAAGTGTTGGGAAAAGAAAATAGTTATATAACGACTTTTAAATATTTTAGTGAAGGATTCAATATGACCGACCGGATACCGGAACACATCACTTATTCTACTGTTATCGAATGTGAGTCCCAACAATTCATAGATAAGCGTGATTCCTGTTTTTCCCTGTGTATAGCTCCTCTTGATGGTCCTCTTAATGAACTGAGAAAAAAACAATTCTATTTTAGTGTAGACAATTTGGATGAGAGGGAAAAGGGGGCCACTTGTACTGTTCGGGGATATGCAGACACAGATATTATTATCAGTCGGGGAGGAGATGTGTTCAAAGAGTTCCATTTCGATAGCGAATCGGCAGACAAAGATGTTACGTTTAGCTTGTCTGAGTTGCCTACGGGAGAATATAAGGTACTGCTCAAGGCAGACTTTATGAAATATGTCGGCATACGGTTGAATTACTTGGGGACTGTGGATATTACTGGTGCTTACAAAGAGGTTCATTTTACAGATTATACCTCGCATCCCGATATGCCGAGAGAAATCACACATGTTAGTAATAGTATGATGGAAAATTTTGTCATAAAAACATTGGATGAAAAATATGTAAAAAATTATCTGACAGACCCTATACGGTATGCGTACGCCCGTGGGAAGGTTTTGGCGGAATATGATTATGATTCATCAGGAAGGCTGGTTAAAACACTTCGTAATACATATGCTTTCTCAAATTCGGATTTTGCTACCTACGTGATGCAACCTGCTTTTTACGTCGGAACACAGTTTGGGGTATATTACCAAATAGCTCGTATGCCTCTTGGAGCTTGCGTATTGACGGAACAGGCAATCACAGAATGGGATGGGGATACGGAACTGGTGACTCGCCAAATAAATACGTACGACAGCATGGGATATTTGAAAGAGACGAAAATAACTACCTCTGAAGGTGAATCGTATATAAAGAAATGCCTTTATGTTTTCGAACAAACGGATAATAACGTGTATGAAGAGATGAGAAAGCGGAATATGTACGGATATGTTGCCGGTGAATCTGTTAGCACGATTACTGCGGAAGGGACAGAAAAAGATCGCGAAGCTGTTCTGCGTATGTTTTCTCTAGCCAGCAATACGCAAGGCAAAGCTAACGTTCCTGTTGTTTCTTCCGTTTATTGTTCCACCGGTCGATTGGCTCCCGAGTTGCGCAGAGAGTATCTCCGCTACGACAGTTATGGAAATCCGGTTCATTTCTGTGATGATTGTTCTATTCATACAGTTTATATTTGGGGCTATCAAGGAAAGCATCTAATAGCGCAAATAGACAACGCCACTTATGAAGAAGTGAAACAGGCATTAGGGAATGTACAGCCCGAATCGTTCTCCACGCAAGAAACGCCAGATATAACATTCATAGACAGCCTTAGGAGCAGTTTGCCCGAAGCACATGTGTCTACCTATACTTATAGACCGCTCATTGGTATGATTTCGGCAACTGCGCCGGACGGTCGCACTACATACTACGAATATGATGCCGCTGGACGATTACAAGAGCAATATTTATTGGAAGATGGAGAAAAGAAAATTCTTGAACATACAGAATATCATTATATACACTTTTAAATAAGAAATGAAAAATGAAGAGAGTCATTAGCATATTGTTATTTGAACTGTGCTGCTTGTTATGCGCAGGGATAGGATGGAGTCAACAGCTTGACGATAACCTTCCGGTAGTCGGTCCTCATAACGAGGGACGTCACAAGGCTGATGCCATTGATTTAGGCAAGCCGGATTCGACATTCTATTTTGTAGACGCACGTGACACCCGTGAATACTCTAATGATTTAGGAGGAAAAGCGCGCGACGTTTATTATAAATTTGTAGTGGAACGTCCAATGGATATCGTTATCCATAACTTTCGTTCGAAGATAGAGGCAACGCGAACTCATCTTTATAAAATTCGGGAGCTCAAAGATTATGAAGCACCCGAAGGTGATATGTGTCCTGAGATAGCATGTTCGGATGACGTGAATCCGAATATAGTAAATGAACTTTGTTCGCACTATGTCGATGAAATGCCCGAATTCAAGTATGGTGGTGCCAACAAAGGACTTTTATGTATGAAAAGATTGGAAAAGGGGACTTATTATGTGATGTCTGAAGGAGATGAATATCATTGTTCTGACTACAACGGAGTCGTCATCACTACCATACGTGGATTTGCTGCTGAAGGGAATCATCCCGATTATCCTATTTCCGCCGGAACATATGGACAAGATTTTGACTATGAAGACAGCAGGAATCCTTGGTATTACTATTCGGACTTAGAGAATCAGACAAGTGTGTTTTATACTTTTACTTTGCAACATATAATGGATATTGCTATATCCCAGAAATGGGATTATCCGGTTGAGAGCAGTATTGTTCTGGAAAATGGAGAAAAATCATTTCAATTCGATGAAGATACATTATCTCTCCAACTTTTACCCGGAAATTATCAAATGGAATTGAGTTGTAATGGTTTCAGTGGTTATCGTTTTCACATCTCTGGTCGTGTGCCCGACGATCGTGATCCTTTGAAAGATCTACCTGTAGGACTTACCAAAACTTGTAATTACATTTATTCAATTCGGCCTGTTGTTGAGACCTCTTCTGTAGCGGTAACAGCAACAGGAGAAGCAAATCATACGGTTCGTTATTTTGATGGTCTGGGACGTCTTTCGCAAGTAGTAGACAAGGGGGCTTCTCCTTTGCAAAAAGATATTGTGCGTTTTCAGGAATATGACCTTCAAGGAAGAGAAGGGCGAAAATGGCTGCCGATAACTTCTGTCTGTGATGGCGGATATGTAATGAAGAATTATTATTCTTTTTTCTCCCGTTCTTTCTATTCTGATGATTCGTGTGCTTATTGTTATCCCGTGTACGAGAATTCTCCATTAAATCGCGTGACAGAGTACTACGGTGAAGGTAGTGCGTGGCATAGAAACGGAAAATCTGCAAAAACGGATTACCGTTTGAATACACCGGACGACAGTCTGCTAAACTGCCTTTGCTTTCGAATAACCGAAGTTTCCGATACGTTGTTTGTTATTGACAATTGTGGTAACTACAAATCTGGGACATTGCATGTAGAATGCAAAAGCGATGAAGACGGAAATGTCTCCTGCTTCTTCACTGATCATGCAGGCCGGACGGTGTTGCAGCGTGAACTTCCAATCGACAGTGTTTCGTCAACTTATTGCGACACTTATTTTATTTATAATGGCTGCGGACATCTCCAGGCAGTACTTCCCCCTGCGGCGGTTGACAGTATGCAGGCTGCCGGTAGTTATTCAAGCGCTTCTTTTTCTTGTCTTGAGCGATATGCTTATTTCTATCGGTACGATCACCGCAACCGCTGCGTTGCCAAGAAACTTCCTGGTTCCGAATGGGAATATTTCGTCTACGATGATGCCGACCATTTGATTCTTTCACAAGATGGTGATTTGCGTCAGCGCGGCGAATGGAAATTTTCGCTTCCGGATGCTATGGAGCGTGTTGCTCTGAGCGGTATTTGCCTGAATAAAGTGAGTGATATCCTCACCTTTCTACGTGGAATAGTGGTGATGGCAAAATACTCGTCTGACAATACGGATATGACATTCGGTGGCTATTCCGTTCATGGGTTGACATTGTCCTCTCCTGTATTGCACTCCGTTTTTTATTATGACACTTACGCATTCCTTGGTCGGAACGGTTTTCCCTCTTATACATACGATGGAAGTCGGGAATCGGAAGGATACGGTACATGGTATGGTGACTCTTGTGGGGAGTATTCTCATAAGGGGCTGCAGACTGGTAGTATCAGCTTTCCGTTGCAAACTCATGCGCCGGCGTTATACTTGGTTTCTTATTATGACAAGTATCGTCGTTGTATACAAACTCATAGTTCTCATTTACTTGGAGGGCGTGATAGTGAATATCTTTCTTATGATTTTACGGGTAAACTGTTGAAACGTCTTCATGTGCAAACAGCATTAGAGACTGCTCCCCAAAATGAATTGTATACGTACCGTTATGATCATGCAGGACGCCTGCTTGAAATAAGACATAGTCTGAATGGTGGTTCGAAGGTGTCCCTTTCAGAGCGTGGCTATGATGCTATCGGGCGTTTGGTGTTTGAAAAGAAGCATTCTAATGACAATCTAACTCTTGAATATTCGTACAATATCCGTTCATGGATAGAAAAGATTCGTAATCCTTTGTTCTCACAATCTTTACATTATACAGATGGTGCTGGAATTCCCTACTACAACGGTAATATTAGCAGCATGACGTGGCGGGCTGGGGACGATTCGATCAATAAGGGTTATAAATACTCTTATGATGGTCTATCTCGTATGACGGATGCCATTTATGGCGAAGGGCTTTTCTTATCGGACAATCCGAACCGCTTTAGCGAACATGTGACGGCTTACGACAAGATGGGTAATATCCTAAGGTTGCTCCGTTATGGAAAAACACTGAATGGAGATTATGGGCTGATAGATAATTTAAACTTGCTTTATGATGGCAACCGCTTGCAATCGGTGCATGACAACGCTATTTTCTCAATTGCACCCTCTGGGATGGAGTTTAAGGATGGAGCCGACTCGTCTACGGAGTACTTTTACGATGCCAACGGTAATTTAATTAAAGATTTAAACAAGAACATCATTGATATTCAATATAATTGTTTAAATTTGCCATGCTGGGTAGAGTTTGAGAACGGAAACAGTATCTCTTATCTGTATGATGCGAACGGCACGAAACTTCGCACCACGCATGTGGTAGGCAATGATACTACCGTGACGGACTATTGTGGCAATGTGATCTATGAAAATGGTGTCCCCAAAACGCTGTTAGTGGAAGGCGGTTATGTATCGCTGGATGATCATAAATATCACTACTACATCCAAGACCATCAGGGAAACGACCGTGTGGTTGTAGACGAAGATGGAAAGCTGGAGGAAGTGAATGACTATTATCCGTTTGGAGGACTGATGGCTTCTTCTTCCGGTGATGTTCAGTCTTATAAATATAATGGCAAAGAACTCGATAGGAAAAGTGGTTTGGATTGGTATGATTATGGGGCGAGACAGTATGATGCTACATTGGGTAGATGGCATGCGGTGGATCCGTTGGCGGAGAAATACTATGGTTGGAGTCCGTATGTGTATTGTGCAGGGAATCCGGTAAAATTCGTGGATGCTGGTGGTCGTAAAATTCGATTAGCTGATAACTATATAGGCGCTATGGTCAATATTGCTCAAATAGCTGCTACAAATTTGGGGAATCAAGTTTTAAGCCAATTAATTAATAGTGGAGATACTTATACAATGAATTCTGTTTTCTGGTCTACAAATAGTGAATACGATGTAGGTAATAGAGAAATAAACTATGTTGGTTCCCCTTCAATAAAGACTGTTGGTGGCGGTGCATGGAACTCTATGTTGGCGATGGGGCATGAAACATTTCATGCGTTCGACCACGATAATCATTTGTTTAATGCAGAAACAGCTCCTTATAGTAGGGATGTTGCAGAGCCACGGGCAGTAAGTTTTGCAAATGACTTGGCACGTGCATATTCATTAACATCCAGAAAGACATATGGGAGCTTAGAAGGAGATTTTCATCAATTTTCAGGAGGAGACAAAATTTCTAATTTCAAATCGTTAGGTTCCAATTCTGATAAAACAAGTTTAGGCTTTAGTTATACAAAGACTACTACAAAAGTTATTGGTCAGCGCATGGGAGCTTGGGGAATGCCAGAACCGATACGAAAAACCCAAACGGATACGTATTATATGACAGTCAATATGGATGAAAATAAAAATGTAACATATCGAATATACGACAATGAAGAAGAGTATGAAAAAGCAACCTCTAATTGGTAAAGTTTTCAATATAAACATGATAACAGCTTTCATTGGTATAGTTGTTACATGTGCAAACTTGATATTATTATATCAAATGATATCTTTGTATTATAGGTATAATTATGGTAATAATTTATATGGACTTGTGTATCCAAATTGGATTTTACTATTGAATTCTTTGCTTGGCTTTTTAGGGATATTTATATCATACCTTTTTTATAAGAAGCGAATAAACATATTGTATTATTTAGTAATAACAATAGTATTATGGCTCATAATTATATTTTTCTTGTGGAATTTTGCTTGACAATCCATTCTTAGATATATGTAATACGGAAGATTGCGTATGAGAATTTTTAATTCAATATAATCATTAATCCCGTTAACTTGTAAATGTGTACAACCGTCCGCAATATGGTTAACGGGATTTTTACGTATTTAAATGTGTCTATGGCAACTTCGGTGACCTCTGCTTCGTGCTTCCTCCGTGCATTCAGGACAAAGGCATCGCACAGTCTACACTTGATGAACTTTCCTACCAATACCGCTACGACATACGCAACCGCTGCATCGCCCGGAAACTTCCCGGCACGGGATGGACACACCACGTCTACGACAAGGCGGACCGGCTGATTTTCAGCCAGGACAGCCTGCAACGTGCGAAGCGTGAGTGGACCTTCACCATCCCCGACGTTTTTGGTCGGCCGGTGCTCACCGGTATCTGTAGGGATACGTTTTATGTGGAAAACAGAGCCGTGAAGGGAGTGTATTCCTCCACCGGACGCTATAAAGGATACTCCATCCAGGTGGACGGAACAACCCGTCGTTTCTGGGTGTCGCCCACCATCCTGTCCGTCAATTACTATGACAACTACGATTTCCGTGGAGCCGCGGCGACAGGAATCCCCGTTGCGGGAACGGACTACAAAGCGGTAACGGGATCCGGCCCCCGCTACACAGCCAGCGCCCAAGGCTTGCTCACCGGTACGCTGACGGCACCATTGAAGGCTGAAGGTCCGGCAGACAGCGCATATCTCTATTCGGTGATGTATTACGACAACCGCGGTCGGGTGGTTCAAAGCAAGGGCAACAATGCGCTTTCCGGCGGCATCGAGCAGGAATACCTTGCGTATGACTTCACCGGAAATGTGATTCAGCGTAAGCATGTGCATCAGGCGGAGGGTAAGACACCGCAGGAGGAAGTCTTCCGGTATGAATATGACCATGAAGGGAGGCTGCTGACTACGACGCATCAATTGAATGATGATGCGACGACTACCTTGGCTGGTAACAGGTATGATGAATTGGGGCGGTTGGCAAATAACAAACGTAACGGGCAGGCATCATTGAAAACGGATTACTCGTATAACGTGCGTTCGTGGCTGGCCTCAGTAAGCAGCCCTCTGTTTTCACAATCCTTGCATTATACGGATGGTGTGGGTACTCCTTGTTATAACGGGAATATCAGCAGCATGACGTGGCTGACAGCAGGGAACGCTACCACGAACGAACGTTCTGTTTCTGCCGAAAAAGGCTACAGATTCTCCTACGACGGCCTGTCCCGTCTGAAGAATGCCATATACGGCGAAGGCCCGTCGCTTTCCGATAGCCCGGACCTCTTCAACGAGCAGGTAACAGGGTATGATAAAAACGGGAACATTACAGGCTTGTTGCGTTACGGACGGACCTCTGCAGGGGGCTATGGATTGGTAGACAACCTGAATCTGACGTACAACGGAAACCAATTGCAGTCGGTGTATGACAATGCAACCAATCCGGTTTATGGTAACGGAATGGAGTTCAAAGACGGAGCAAGCCTGCCTGTAGAGTACTTTTATGATGCCAACGGTAATTTAACGCAAGATTTGAATAAAAAGATAACTGATATTCAAT
>ERZ791667.1097-NODE-1097-length-10455-cov-1.78115_pt1 | contig 10455 bp, 4 predicted proteins | sample MGYA00509959_ERZ791667 | MGnify/ENA primary metagenome ERZ791667 (study PRJEB30046, sample SAMN00715196) | human gut metagenome | study: EMG produced TPA metagenomics assembly of the A metagenome-wide association study of gut microbiota in type 2... | reverse complement strand
TTTGAAGCTGAATGTACCATCTTCCTTACGGGTAACGGTAACACCCTCCACCTCTTCGTTCAACGGCAATACCCAACGACGCATATCAAAATAACGATGATTCTCGAAAGTAAATTCCAAGCGACGTTCGTTCTGAATCAACTTTCTGAACGAGTCCTTACTTTGAGCCATTTCATCCAGATAAAGATCAAAATTGATACCCCCGGCTTGCGAACGGATTGTTTTCAATATTTCGTATGCAGAATACAGGCATCCTTCGGCTTTCACCGTCGGGTTGCCCCAAGCCTCATTAGCAGCTTCGGCAAAGTTAAGAAGAACTTCCGATTTTCGTAACAAAGGATTGTAATGAACCGAGTTTAAGGTCTGAATCGGATTCAGCATAGCCGATTTCTTGGAAACGAATTTAGCCAAATAATAACCCGTACGTGTAGCATTCTCACTAAACGAAGGAGAATCTTTTCCACCCTCGGACATATCCAACGGCTGGCCGGAATCGCCAAATATAGCACTATGATAGTAGACATTCAGCGCAAAGCGATTATCCAGTACGGCATAAAGCTGCGTCAGATCGAAATCAGGATCAGACAGATCGACACCGGAACGAACATCGGTTGCCGGATAACCATTCTTCGCATAAAAAGCCTTTACCAGATTATGAGAAGGAGTGGTACGAGCACTTCCATAATAGAATGGCGGGAAATGAAGGCCTTCCAGTAGATTACTATTAAAATATTTGCGGAAAGCATAATCGGAACTTTCGGTCTGCACATCGGCAATGGAGGAAGCCGCAACAGGAACATAAGTTCCGAAACCTTCCATGCCCAGAATCTTATTGATCTCTTTGGCTACCGCTTCCCATTTTGCCTGGTAAACCGTAGGATTCAGAATTTCGAATTGTCCCATGCCGGTGATCTTCGTCACGTCATCATCCTGCATGGCAGGGCTTGCGCTATATAAAAGCGCACGACTTTTCAGAACAGCTGCCGCCGCTTTCGTGGCACGGCCGATTTGTGTATTACCAAACTCCAGGTCATCTCCCTGATACACATTCGGTAATAACTCGATGGCATTATCCAAATCGTTGACGATAAAATCGACTGTTGCCTGATAAGTAGGACGAAGAAATTCACCGTTCTGCGCGGCCTCATCCTGCGAAATAAAATGATCTGCCAACGGAATACCCAACGCTTTTCCATTCTTCGCCTTTCCGCCGTACATCTTCAATAGCTCAAAATGCCACCATGCACGCAGGAAATACGATTCACCTTCCAGACGCAGCTTGATTTGCTTGTCCACTTCCGGATCGGTGCGGTTGTACTGCACCTGGTCGGTCAAGCCGTTTTCGAGGAAAGAGTTTACATAGTTCAACATGTTATACGCATTACTCCAGTTTCCGATCGGGTTGTTAAACGCTGTCATCCCACCCATATTTAATTTATAGACAGAAGAGCTGCGCAGATTAGTCACTGCATTATCGGTAATCCAGAAAGTTATCTTCAAAACAATCCGGGCGGTTGGCTATGCCATTATAAGCTTTATATAGTACGCCTTGAGCAAGTTCCGGCACTCTCCAGGTATCAGAGTCTCCGATCTGCCACGTCACCTTTGTATCCAATGTGTCGTCACAAGCACAAAAGAGAAACAGACCTGCTAAAACGCAACTTCCTAATATATGTTTCATATTGCCATCTATTAATTGTTCAAAATTAAAATACAAAAGAGACTCCGCCTGTAAAAGTACGCGTCACCGGGTAGTTTGTCACACCGGCATTCAGCAATTCAGGATCCAAATCTTTCACGGAAGAAAGCACAAACAAGTTTGCACCACGAGCGAAAACCTTCATCTTCTTCACTACCGAACTTGGGGAGAACTGATTGAACGTGTAGCTCAATTCAACATTCTTCATACGGAAGAAGCTTGTATTCTTCAACCAGAAAGAAGAATTGCGGAAGTTGTTCTCACCAGCAGTGGTTGTCAGGCGCGGATAATTTCCGGTCGGATTGTTTGCCGGATGATAACGGTCTAATGCCAGTTTGGAGTATTTACCTTCTCCATTATTCCAGTAATAAGCATTCGTTGCCCAAGTGTGAACGCCCAGTTCGGAATATCCCTGAAGATACAACCCCCAGCCTTTATAACTTACATTGAAATCGATGCCCAATGTAGTACGTGGGAATGAGTTTCCGAGTTCCTTTACGTCACGACCGTCAATGATTTTATCACCGTTCAGGTCTTTGTAGGCGATGTCGCCTTCCTGATAATCGGCAAACGTCTGGGTTGCATGTCCGTTGATGACTACATCTTTGCCAAATAATCCTTCGGCAACCAGTCCCATCATAGCATCGGTAGAACGCCCCACTGTGTAGCGGTATTCTTCACCATGTTTCACCTGGTTCCATTTCAATACTTTATTCTTTGACCATACGAAATTGGCTCCTACCGAATAAGCCCAGTCGTTGATGCGGTCGCTCCAAGTGAACATTCCTTCTATACCATGATTCAAGACGGAGCCCATGTTATCCTGGTAGGTAAAGTTGCCAGTATAATCCCCGTAAGAGGCATCAACAGAACCGATGATGTCCGTATGTTTCTCACGGAAATAGTTCATTTCGGTATATAAGCGGTTGTTCAGGAACAAGCCTTCCACACCGATGTTCCATTCTGCTGCCTTTTCCCATTTCAGGTTCGGATTGCCCGCACGGACAAAAGTGGAATAGTAAGCCGTAGCGCCATTGTTCGTTGTTCCGAACCGGAAGCTGCCGTCTTGCGACCAGGCACGTTCATACAATAAATGTTCAGTGCTTCTGTCATAGCCCAATATACCGGCGCTGGTTTTCAGTTTCAGGAAGTTCACGTATTCATTGTCTTTCAGGAAATCTTCATTGCTTAGAATCCAGGCAAGGCCACCCGCAGTCGAGAAGAAGTATTTATTTCCCGATTTGAAACGGTTGCTTCCCATCAATGCCATGTCGGCTTCCACAGCATAACGGCGGTCATACATATAGTTTAAGCGCAATGCGTAGTTTGCATTGATGATGTCCTGGGTCACTCCCTGATTCGTTGTTTTCGAGTACATGTAAGTCAGCCGTGCCGATACATCATGCTTTTGGTTGAATGTATTCTCGTATGCGGCAAAGGCATTCCAACCCAATGTCTGCTGCAAGGTAGTCGACTTCCGACTCTGTGAAGTGGCTACATCTGTTTTCTTCATCTGGGTGTACATGATCTGTTCCTCACCGGCAAAGTTACGATATGTTTTGATGGCATACGTCGGATAGACTTTGCTCAAAGAGAGTTGCAGGTAATCATAGTTGTCGAAAGAAAGGAAAGCACCGGCTTTCAACCCTTTTGTCAGCATATCAAGATCGAATTTCAAACCGATATTGGTCTGGCTGCGTGTATAACGCTCATCCGTATATCCTCCGTACATTGTTTCCGCGTATGCATTCATCGGACGCAGCAGACTTGCGCCAAACAAAGGAATTCCGTCCGAGCTGGCTAGTCCGGTTTCTTCCGGTGACATAGTCAGCGGGTATTCATTCGGACGATGCGTAGACAGGGCCGTAAATACCTGACCACAGTCCAATTGCCCCCATTTACGCATTTCCATACGTCCGGCAACGTCTGCGGATATAGTCAGGAAATCCGTTACATTGAAGTCGAGGTTTCCGCGAAGAGTCAGACGGTGCAGTTGCGGAGTATAGGTAACGTCTTCAAATCCGCTACCTCCTACATATCCGGCAATCAGGGCATAACGCACTCTGTCGGTACCTCCCGTCATATCGAACGATACTTTCCGATAGTTGGCATTTTTGTTCAATAACTGATCGTACAGATCAACGTTCGGATACAATAGGTCATTGGCTCCTTTGGAGTTTTTATATCCTTCCAGTTGTTTCTGATTATAATAAGGAGTCAGTCCGTCGTTTGCACGCGCTTCATTATACAGATTAGCATATTGATAAGAATTCAGGAAATCAGGAGTACGCGTCATCTGTACCACACCTGCTTCGGCGGTTGCGTTATAAATGCGGCGGTTGGCCTTTCCTCTGCGGGTAGTCACCCAAAGTACGCCATTCGCAGCACGTGCCCCATAAAGAATCTTGGCGGTGGCATCTTTCAGCAACTCGATGCGTTCGATTTCTTCAGGAATCAAATCCGCTGCCGGACGTTCCACACCATCGATGATAACGATAGCTGTATTTTCCGACATGCCATGCTGGCCACGGATAAATAAATCAGGCGTATTGTTCCCCAATCCGCTGACTGTGGAGCGAACTTGCAGACCTAACATTTTACCTTGCAGCATATTAGTCAGCGTCAAATCAGGGAAGGTTCCAAACTGTCCGTTCTCCAGTACGCTCGTTGCGCCTACTTCATTCCCTTTATACGTCTTGCCACCATCGGCTCTATTCACCAGCGATTCTTCGGTCAGAAACAGAGGCTCTTTCTTCAATACAATCTTTTCAGGAACGATATTGCTGCCTGTCAGCTTATACACTTTATCTTCATATCCCAAAGCCTCCACCATAACGGTTGCGTCATTCTCGACCTTCGTCTGAAAACGTCCCTTTGCATCTGTATATAGAACGACTGCGCCTTCTCCACAAATGATAGAAACATTCTTCAACGGGCTACCTTTCTCGTCGGTAACAATAGAAATTACTTCCACCAAAGGCTTCTTCGCCGACTTTCTCTTTGATTTATTTTGTGCGAAAGTCAGGCTAGAGCCAACGATAAGGACAAATATGAGCCCTATCAGTCTTATATATCTAATCTTGTTTCTCATATACTTTTCTTTATTTATAGGTATCACCATCCGGGGTTCTGTTGAAGATTATCCAAAGCCGCCACTTCATCCATCGGCAGCGGATACCAATAATTACGCTTGTTAAACGTCCGCACGGCTGTCCTCACCGGAACATACTCGTAAGTAAAGTCGGTCAACTTATAAGTGCAGGCTTTTTCCACTTTCAACTGGTCGGCCGTATAAGAATGGTTGATCGGAGTTGCTTTGACACCCATGATCGGATATTCACCCTTAAACAGTTCTTCAGCAATCATCCAACGACGGATATCATACCAGCGGTGTCCTTCGAACATTAATTCCACACCACGTTCCCGACGATAAGCTTCTCTAAAGTCAACTCCATCCGGCAGTTCACCGATTCCGGCTCTTACACGGATTTTATTCAAAGCCTGACGGGCCGACATCGTACAACCCGTAACGACTGCATCCGGATCACCTGTCGCTTCGTATGAAGCCTCTGCCATATCCAGATAAACTTGCGAAACACGAATGTACACAGCCACCAAACGATATAATTGGAAACCAGCTTCGCCAAACAAAGGCACACTTGCTTCCGGCCAAATGAACTTCTTACACATATATCCGGTCTGTTGAGAGCCTCTCGTAAACTGATTGGTAGAAATGAAGTTCTCGGAGTAACCGCCCGAATAAGTAGTCAGATAATAGGGAACACCCTGTAAATTCTTTCCCCATTGCTCACCGGGCACGAGGATATTATTAGTGAAGCGAGGGTCTCTATCCGAATAAGGATTGGTAGTCTTTACCGCATCATAACCGGAACGCGGATCAGTAATCGGATAGTAGTTGCCGTCGGCTCCCTTACGTTCGTACATATCTACCGCATTTTGTGTCGGAGCATTATAAGGAGTACCTTCGGCACCGGTTTTATTATCGTATGGTTGTGTCAGCCATTGCGCTCTGACGAAAGCAGACCAGTTGCCATGATGCCAACGCAGGAACCATAAATATTCCGGCTGTGCGAATTGATTGGAATTAGGCATTAGCTGAATACTACGATATTCGTCATGATTCATCAGGCGATAATATTCGTGACTTTCAATAGCATTGATCGCCTTTTGCGCACTACGGGCAGCTTCAGCAGCCATCTCTTTTCCATATCCTTTGTTTTCAATAGAATTCAGGTCATTCTGCATCAAAGGGCTGGCAGCATACAGCTGTGTCATCGCTTTTAATGCCATGGCGCTTACTCTGTCAGGCCGTCCATGTTCCTCGTCAGGCCAGCTTATAGGTAAATATTCAATGGCTTTATCCAAGTCAGTCTGCATCCAAGCATTGGATTCCTGATAAGTTTTACGGGGAAAGTCAAAGTCGTCCGATGCTCCCCAAAGCTGGTCAAAGATGGGCATTCCGCCATATCGTTTGATAATCTCAAAATAGAAGTAGGCACGCAGGAAATGAGCCTGTCCCAACAGTTTTCTCCTTTGGTCGTCTGTGATGGATTTCACTTGATCTACTCCACTAATTACACGGTTCACGATACGAAGTCCGGTATAAGCACGAGAAATAGCACTTTTGAGATTCTTCCCATCACTTTTACTTCCTATTTCGAAACGTGTACCGGCATTCTCCAGCCAGTTACCTGCATTGACAAACTTCGACGGATCATTATCGCGAACGGATGCATATTCATCCGATAAATTACCTACCGTTACGTATGTATTCGAATAAGAGTTGATACCATGTGTAAAGATTAATATATCATCATTTTGAAAGATGCGGTCCATGAACCCTAACAAACTGCTATAATCTTTATAAACATCATCTTCGGAAAGTCCGTCATCGGGAGAGCGGTCCAGATAGTCCTCACAACTTCCTACAAACAACCCCAATAGAATGATCCATATCCAATTCAACTTATGTCTTCTCATATCAGTAAATTTAAAGTGTCTCATAATCCTAATCTAAAACCAATGTTATAACGTCTCACCACCGGATAAACATTCTGTCCCGAATGTTCGGGGTCACGGCGGGAATCACCTTTCGAGAACGTCAACAAATTGGTACCGTTGACATATACTTGCAGTTTTGTCAGACGTAAAGGCTGCAACCAACGCTTCGGAATCTGATAATTCACTTCCAGGTTCTTCAAGCGAAGATAAGCATGGTTGGTATATGTGTATGTACTAGCCACCGAATTATAACTTCTCTGAACATGAATACTGGGGCGAATCGGACCGCCTTGAATCGGAGCATCGGCTGTCCATGTATTCAACGTATTTGGTTGAGCCTTGATATTACCTTCCGGGAAATCCCATAAATAGGAAGGAATCGCTTCTTTATAAACGTCCATAGCACTGTACCACAACATATTGAATCCGATTCCTTTGTAAGAACCTCCCAATGTAAATCCGAGGGTAGTAGTCGGATAGTTCAGGTTTTTCATCGGAACCATATCCTTAGCATCAATCATGCCGTCACCATTATAATCGATGTAATACAAGTCTCCCGGAATCAATGTATTATGTGTACCATTGGCAATAGTGGACTGCGCCGAGTTATAAATATCATCCAATGACTGGAAGTTTCCTGTTGCCAGGTATTTATTCACATATCCGATTGACTTTCCGGCTTTTTTCAAATATTCGCTCTGATTCTTCGGGTCATCAATAAAGACAACACGGTTCTCACTGGTTGCAAAATTAAACTTCGCGTAATAATTAAACTTTCCGATATGGTCGTTCCAAGCAATATCCAGTTCAAGACCGTGATTTTTAGTCTTACCCAGATTCACCTGCGGAAAAGCAATACCACTATCGGCCCATGACGGAATCGTATTACGTGTCATCAGAATGTTATTACGCTTTTCATCGAACAAATCCACAGTAAAGTTTAGTTTACCCCACAAACCTATTTCGATACCGATATTCTGCTTGATAGATTCTTCCCAAGTAGCATCGGGGTCGGCCAGTTTTCCTTCTTTGTACAAAGGTCCCCAGTTACTGGTCTGATATTTACCAAACTGCGCATTGGCAGATAGTTGCTCAAACTTCTGAATATAGTTGAAACGGGTAGCACCTTTATCATTACCAACTACTCCATACGAATAGCGCACTTTCAGGTTGGTCAGTACACCTTTGGTCAATTTCTTTACCCATGGTTCTTCACTGATACGCCAACCAATAGAGGCAGAGGGGAAGAATCCGAAACGGCGTCCCGGAGCAAATTTTTCCGAACCAGTGTAGGCACCGTTAAATTCAGCAAGATAACGCTCTTTGAAGTTGTAAGTGACACGGCCTACCCAGTCTTCTTCGTAAGCCGGGAAGTTCATCACACCCGAATTAGCAGTATTGGTTGATTCGTTCATCTTACGGTTAAATACAAATAAGGCACTTACATCGTGATCGCCAAACTGGCGACTATAATTCAATGCTAATTCGTAATAAAGTTTACGTCCGTAAGCCTTGAAACCGTCATAAACACCACCAACAGGCAAATCTCCGGGAGCATTTTCATCCGGATAGCGTTTCTCGGTATAATTATAAGTAATTGTTCCGTCAGCATTATAAATAGGATTGGCGTAATCATACACACGATTCATACGAATATGTGTACGTTGGGCAACCAAATCGTCTTTACCTAAAATCTTACCCGGCATGATCTGGGTAGTCCATGAAGAAGAAGTAGTGTAAGACAATGATGCTTTCAATGACAGTCCCTTTGTAATAAAGTCCAGCTTCTGATTCAAGATTACATCGTAAAAACCTTGATGTTGCTTAATATTACGACTACCTCCTTCGTTCATCAGACAGGCTATATTTTGATCGGAGCTTAACCCGTCTCCCCATATTCCATTACTATATTTAATCGGAAATTCATTACTTGGAGCCGTAAAGAACGTTTTAAAAAAACGTTCATCCGGAGAATCGACATTCTCATAATAAGACGGTTGGTTCTGATAACCCATCTTACCGGCCACATTGAACGAAAGTTTAGTAGTACTTGTGATATTGAAGTCGAAATTACTACGCCAGTTATAACGACGGTAAGAGAAGGAAGGATCGAAATCCTCTTGTTTGGTAGTATTAAAAATATCTCCGTCATGCAAATAACCCAAAGATACGAAATAACTCATTTTCTTCGTACCACCACGTACATTAAGATTATAAGCCTGTTCATAACCTACATTCTTTACCAGTTCTTTCCACCAGTCCACTTCGGGAAAGACATCGTTATATGGACCGTAATTTCCGGTAGCATACGCATTTTCCCATGCGGTAATGGTAGATTCGGGAACCATTGCTCCCCAGTTACCATCATTAGCCTGTGCCCTGTTATACTGTTTCATAGAGGTCACATAGTCAGACCATTCAGGAGCAGCAGAAGGTTGTTTAAAACCGAAGTTAGCTGTGAATGAGATTTCCGGTTTCTGTTCGAGTCCGCGTTTGGTTGTCAACAAGATAACGCCGTTCGCACCTTTCACACCGTAAACCGCAGTTGCCGAAGCGTCTTTCAGTACGGAAATAGATTCGATTTCGTTCACATCGACATCGTTGAAGTCACGTTCGATACCATCCACTAATACCAGTGGCTCCGCTTCTCCCCAGGTAGACTTACCACGAATCAATAAAGAAGCCTTATCGGCTCCCGGCTTTGAAGTGGAATTGATGGCAACCACACCCGGCATCTGACCTTGCAAGGCTTCGGAAACGGAGTTCACGCTACCTATCTTTAATAAATCATCTCCTTTTGCAGTAGCAATGGAACCGACACTGGACACCTTTTTCTGTACACCGTATCCAACCACTACCACTTCTTCCAGGGTCTCCGTATCTTCTCCTAAAGAGATTACGCCTAAAGTCGTTTTATTCTTTAAATCCAGTTCCAGAGTTTTATAACCCACATAAGAAATGACAAGTATGTCTCCTTTTGATGCCTTCACAGTAAAATTACCGTCAAAATCAGTAATCGTACCGCTTCCCGTACCTTTCACGCGAACACTGACGCCAATCATCGGTTCACCGGATACTGCATCCTTCACTTGTCCCTTCCAATAGTCTTGTTGTGCCTGCACGTCCAGCGCACAAAACAAAAAGCAACAAAGACATAAGAAAGAAAAATAAAGTCTGTCTCTTTTCATAAACATTATTTTTAACTGTTAACAAATTCTTTATCTCAAGACACAAATTAAGCGGGAAAATCTTCAAATGAAAGGGAAGAATCTCCTTAAAACCCGTACAAATGTGCAAAATAGATTTCTCTACTACATTTCTGAACAAATCATTTCCACATTGGCTTTATGACGTGCTCTTTGTCTACGGTGATATTGTATATGCCATCGTTTCCTTTCTTCAGGATGAGCGGAACAATACGTGTTTTACGAGGGGACACGGTGGAATCTGAACGATGAACGTGGTAAACATAGTAATATTTTCCATCCAGACCTTTAAATACATCTCCATGTCCTGATCCGTTTTCTCCTACGAGACTGCGATGAATGATCGGACTGTTCGGATGCTTTTTCCACGGACCGAAAGGGGAAGAAGCAGTGGCATAACCTACCGAATAGTCGATATTCATAAAATGATTGGCAGAATAGAAGAGGTAATATACCCCGTCCCACTTCATAACAGTCGGTCCTTCCATCACCGGTGCAGACTTATAGTTCGGAGTCTTTTCCCAAGGC
>ERZ791667.1084-NODE-1084-length-10588-cov-2.09836_pt1 | contig 10588 bp, 4 predicted proteins | sample MGYA00509959_ERZ791667 | MGnify/ENA primary metagenome ERZ791667 (study PRJEB30046, sample SAMN00715196) | human gut metagenome | study: EMG produced TPA metagenomics assembly of the A metagenome-wide association study of gut microbiota in type 2... | reverse complement strand
TTCTCAAAGCTTTGCTTATTTTTGCAGCGAAATGGTAGATCTCTTACTAAGAGATACACATTTAGTTAAAGTTTCCAACCACTACAAATCCACTCATTCCCAACCATTTACCTTTTCGTTTTTCTATTAAGAGAGACTATCGTTAAAGTTTATTCACATTTCCTACGACTCTAAATTTGTTTCAATAAATCAAAAGACAGAAAAAAGAAGGATATGCAAGATTTATGAAAAAGAGAATAGAAATGCGAAAATAACCGTAGACGCCGGATTTATGTATTAAAGAATACGGAAACGCCAAGACTGTTATCACTTTTTTTAGAAAGGATTAAAGATTCTCCTTAAAAAAAATTATCTTCGCAGTGAATACACAACTAAAAGCTATGAAAAAAACGGGTCTATTACTTCTCTTTTTATGGGCATTTATCCAAATTCAAGCAATCCACTTCAGACATATAGGAATGAAGGAAGGTTTGTCACAACTGTCTGTTATGGCCATTTATCAGGATAAACTGGGAAGAATGTGGTTTGGCACTGAAGAGGGACTAAGCATTTATGACGGAGTGAATACAATTGCATACAAACCTGCAGACTACAAAACTTCCGGTAACTTTATCATCGGGAATAAAATACATTATATTACTGATGACAGAGAAGGAAATGTCTATTTCAATGCAGATAATACATTGATTCGTTACGATATATTCAGCCAACAATTTTCCTGTTTGAGACAAAGTGGAATTCATGCTCTCTATTCTTACAAAGGTAACTTGTGGATAGGCGTAGGCGACTCGGTTAATATAATGGATACCCAAACAGGAGAAATGGAATTCTTTTGTAAATTATCCACCCCCAAACAATTTGCTTCTGCTATATGCATCGACTCTTCACAGCGATGCTGGATTGGTACCAATACCGGATTATATCTAAAAGAGAAAAATAAACCGCTGAAATGTATTATTCCACACTATGAAATTCCCAACATCTTTGAAGACTCAAAAGGGAATATATGGATTTCCACTCGTATGAATGGTATGTTCATGCGTACTCCCGACGGCAATATGAAACACTTCCTCCACTCGTCGGTCAGCTATCGCTCCGTATATAATCCAATCGGCTACATTTCCAAGAGCACCAATCAGTTGGCAAGCAACCAAGTGCGTAACTTTGCAGAAGATAATTATGGCAATATATGGATAGGCACCTTTCAAGGATTGAACAAATATAATCCACATAACGAAGAATTCACTGTATATACTCACAATAACAGGCCGGGAAGTATCAGCCATTCTTCCGTATTCCCCGTTTATAAAGACCGCCAAGGAAGTATATGGCTGGGAACCTATTATGGAGGCGTAAACTATTTCAATCCGGAAGCTGACCTGTTTACCTTTTATTCTGCCGATATCACCCGCGACGACTGCCTCAGCTATCCGTTTGTGGGACACATGGTGGAAGATAAAGAAGGAAACGTGTGGATAGCCACCGAAGGAGGAGGTCTGAACTTTTTCGACCGCCAAACCAAAAAGTTCACTCATTACCTGATGAATGAAAACGGTAACTCAGTAGCTCATAACAATGTAAAAAATCTCTTGTATGATGCCGAACACGATAAATTATATATAGGTACACATACCGGCGGTCTGAGCATTTATGACATGCGGACAAAAAAATTCCATAATCCGTTTCTGCAAAACGACCGATATGCCGAAGAAATAGGAGACCGCATAGCCGGTATGGAATTGTGGGGCGACACCTTGGTGTTTACTACCCAACGAGGCTTATGGAAAATGAATGTGAAAACTTACGAAGCCACTGCTTATTTCTCCTCAAAAAAACAATATGGCACGACGTGTTTTCTCACCGACAGCAAAGGATATATATGGGTAGCGGCAGGCAGGGGGATTTATCGCCTGAACTCCAAAGATGATAAAGAACATTGTTACTATAAATATGACGAAAAAGGATTAGGACACTTCCCTGTCATCCGGTTGCTGGAAGACAGGAAAGGGCGTATCTTTCTAGGAACTAACGGTTCAGGTCTCTATTATTTCGATGAAGAAAATGACTGCTTTATCGGCTATAATACACAGAACAGTGATATAGCAGGAGATTATTGTTATGACATAGTCCAGTTCACGCAAGGTCAACTTCTTATCAGCAGTGATAAAGGACTGACTTTCTTTGACCCCGACAAACAAGAATTTAAGGTCGTGGAACTGGGGCAAGCACTTCCGCTAAACGGTATCAATGCGGGCTGTGGAGTACTGGTATGCCGCAATGGAGAAATATTTGTGGGAGGAACCAATGGGGTAACCACTTTCTTCGAGCAACAATTAATGAATCAGGGAAAAGAATATCAACTTTATTTCTCTGAACTTTATATTAATAATGAAATAGTGCGTCCTAACGATAAAACCCAAGTGCTGCAACGTGCCTTGCCTTATACACAACATTTGGAACTCCGTCACAATCAAAATGATATAGCCGTTCGGTTTGCAACCAATAATTATATCACTCCCCTGCAACGTCCGGTGTATGAATATCAATTAAAGGGATTTGATGAACAATGGATTCAGTCACCCTATGGAAAAATCCACTATACCAATCTGAGTCCGGGCAAATACACATTGATTGTTCGCGAAAAGAAACAAAATATCACCCATCAACCGAGAAGTATCGAAATGGCATTCGTTATTCATCCGCCTTTCTATGCGACTCCCCTCTTCTATTTGCTTTATATCATAACGGCTTTTAGCATTATATATAGTATATTCCGGTTTAAACAGTCACAATTCCGGTTGAAAACCTCGCTGGAAATGGAGAAGAAAGAAAAGGAACGTATAGAAGAGTTGAATCAGGCTAAGTTACAGTTCTTTGCTAATATTTCGCATGAGTTCCGTACTCCGCTCACATTGATTATCTCACAACTGGAACTGGTGATGCAAGGAAGTTCCCTGACTCCGCCCATTTATAATAAGTTAAAAAAAGTATATCGCAATACTTATCATTTGCGTAACCTTATCAGTGAATTGCTTGATTTCCGCAAATTAGAACAGGGACATGTAAAACTGAAAGTCTCCGAACTTGACATTGTCCCGTTTTTGGAAGAGATATATCTTACTTTTGCTGATTATGCCGCAACACGCCCCATCAACTATCATTTCAACCCACAACAAGCGTCCATCCATTGCTGGTTCGATCCCAAACAAATGGAAAAAGTGGTATATAATCTGCTTTCGAATGCCTTTAAATATACCAAAGCACAAGGAAATATAGAATTGAACGTTTCAGAAGAAGAAGATGCCGTACTCATAAAAGTGATAGATAATGGAATCGGCATCAAGAAAGAAGATATAAATCAGATTTTCGACCGTTTCTACCAAGCCGGAAACGGTATAGCCGACATAGCCCGGACACCAAGCACCGGTATCGGCCTGGCTTTGGTGAAAAATGTAACCGAACTGCATCATGGCATCGTAAAAGTAGAAAGTACTCCCGGATATGGCACCATATTCATTGTCCGCTTACAGAAAGGACGCGCACATTTCACAGATGAAGAATGTGTGGAAACATTAGCCGAAAACGGACTGATTTACTCTTATGAACCTTTACAGGAAATTCCCGAAGATATGAAAGAAGCCACCCCGGACAACGACGTTTCGGAAACAGAACAGGACGAGGAACAATGCCGCCACAGCGTCTTACTGGTAGAGGATAACGAGGAACTGCTACAGATTTTAAAAGCTTTGTTTGAGCCAACTTATCGGGTGATACTTGCTACCAACGGCCAAGAGGGACTGGATAAAGTGCGTGAGGAAACACCGGATATAGTTGTCAGCGACATTATGATGCCCGAAATGAGCGGTACTGAAATGTGTACCCGAATAAAAAATGATTTCAATATCTGCCATATACCGGTCGTGCTGCTCACAGCTTTGGGCTCTGCCGAACAAAGTATCACCGGACTAAAACTGGGGGCAGACGATTATATCGGCAAACCTTTCAATGCAAGCGTATTGTTGGCACGCTGCAACAATCTGGTAAGAAACCGCCGCATGTTGCAAAAGAAATTTCATAAAGAGGAAGAGTGTGACAGCCATTTGCTTGCAACGAACCCCATCGACCAGAAGTTCTTAGATACTGTAAATGGTATTATAGAGAAGAATTTGGATAATTCCGAATTCGACATTGATGTATTGGCACGGGAGTTGGCCCTGAGCCGCAGTTCTTTTTATGCCAAGTTTAAAGCACTCGTCGGAATGACACCGAATGATTTTGTATTAAACTACAAAATGAAACGTGCTGCCACATGGTTGCGCAACAACCCCGAAATGCAGATAGCCGAAATAACCTATAAATTAGGTTTCAGTTCACCCCGCTATTTTACTCGTTGCTTTAAGGCACAATTTAACCTTGTACCAACCGAATACAGGAAGCAAGCAGAAAAGTCCAAGACAATTTAGGCACTTGCTCACCCCTTCCACAACCCCTTTCTGCAAATGTTAAGACAATAATGAGAGACAATTTGGGCACTTAAAACGCACAAATTGCTCTCTCGCTACATTTGCATATCTCCTACTTTTGCCCTCGACAAATAAACACGATAGTCTGTTTTACACGTTAAAAACAGACTGTTAATCTTAAACTAATATTATTAACTCTTATGGAAAAGAAATCTAATCGCTTCCATCTGTCGAGAAAGATGCTCACCGGAACAACTCTGTTTCTTGCATCTATGGGTATGGCTTCAGCCAGCCCGACTGACATCGGGCCTTCATCGCCCAAGTCTGACTTGATTGTCGCTTCTCCGCAACAATCTACAGTTACGGTTACCGGTATTATAGAAGACCAAATCGGTCCGGTTATCGGAGCCAGTGTGGTAGAAAAAGGAACAACCAATGGTACGATTACCGATATGGACGGTAAATTCACACTTAATGTTTCTCCTAAATCCACACTAGTCATTACTTATATCGGATATGTAGAACAGCAAATCCCGGTAGGTAGTCAACGAAACTTCAAAATCATGATGAAAGAGGATACTCAGACATTGGATGAAGTGGTTGTAGTGGGGTATGGTACGCAAAAAAAAGTCAATCTGACAGGTTCCGTATCTACTATCAATGTCAGTGAAATGGCCGAAAGCCGCCCTATTACCAATGTATCGCAAGCCCTGGCAGGTATGGCAGCCGGTGTGACTGTAAGCTCCAGCAGCAACCAGCCGGGTAATGACAACGCTGATATCAAAGTACGTGGCCAAGGTACCTTGAACTCTTCTTCACCCCTTATTATCATTGATGGCGTAGAAGCCGGTATCAATACTGTAAACCCACAAGATATCGAAACTATGACCGTATTAAAAGATGCCGCATCAGCTTCTATCTATGGGTCACGTGCTGCAAACGGTGTAATCCTTATCACAACCAAACAAGGTAAGACCGGCTCTATCAAGTTGGAATATAATGGATATGTATCATTTGCTTCTATTCGCCAGACTCTAGAACCGGTTTCGAACTATGCCGACTACATGGAGTTAATCAATGAAGGCTATAAGAACAGCGGTTTGGGCGAAGACCACGCTGTATTCAGCCAAGAAAGTATCGATGCATGGCGTAACGATGCCGGACGCAATCCTCTGAAGTATCCGAATACAAACTGGATTGAAGAAACATTCAAGCCCTCAACAGCAACAAACCATGTGGTATCAATGAGTGGCGGTAGCGAGAAAATCCGTTTTTACAGCTCATTCGGATACAGCGACAGCCCGGGGGTTATGCCCAATTCAGGATATACCAAATATAGCGGACGTTTAAACCTAGACGCTGATGTAAAATCATGGTTGAAATTGGGCATGCAGCTAAATGGATATGTCTCCGACATGGGACCTGCCGGTAAATACACTTCTTCGGGTACTGTTGTAGATGATATCTTTACTTATGCATCTGCCACCACTCCGGGTATGGTGTTCGAAGCCCCGGACGGACGCCTTGGTGCAATGAATAATCCGGAAGATGATGCTCAATGTGCTGTGAACAATCCTATTGCGCGCGCCAAGAGAATCAGTGGAAATATCCGCAAAAACAACATCCGTGCACGGTTTGTCGGAACATTGACCCCGATGGAAGGTCTTTCAGTGACTGCATCGTATTCATACGAGTTATTGGATGAAAATCGCGAACGCAAACCGGTATTTCTCGACCAATGGAACTTCCAGACAGAGACTGTGACTTATTCAAACAAAGGGAAAACCAATATCATGAACTACGACGGCAAAGTGGAACGTTACTTTAATGATGTAGTTTTGCGCTATGATAATAAATTCTTTAATGACAAACTGGCCTTGAATTTCATGGCAGGTGCAAGCCAGGAGCTTTATCGTTCAAAAAGCTTCAGTGCGACCAAGTATGACCTGATTGATTTAGGTCTGGATGTTATCAACGGGGCAACCGGAGAAGCAAGTGCTTCGGGCAGCAAGACCGAATGGGCCATGCATTCTTATTTCGGACGTATCAACCTTAACTGGGCAGACAAGTACTTGGTTGAGTTTAACCTTCGTGCCGATGCTTCTTCACGCTTTCTACCTGGCAAACGTTGGGGATACTTCCCTTCAGGTTCTGCCGCCTGGCGCATAGACCAGGAGTCTTTTATGGAAGGATTAGTCAACAAAGGTTTAAGCAGCTTAAAATTCCGTGTTTCTTACGGAGCATTGGGCAACAACTCTGTAGGCAACTATGATGCTTTGTCACTTTATTCTAATAAAGACAATACCTCTTCCAAGAACATACTAAATTATGTTTTAAACAATGCCTTAGCAACCGGTCTCGCACAGGCTGTTATCGCCAATCCGGAATTAACTTGGGAAACAACAAAAGTTGCTGACATAGGTCTCGATTTCGGTTTCTTCGGCAACCGTTTGACAGGTACTATCGATTACTTTAACAAACGTACGACCGGCATCTTGATTAACCTTCCCGCACCCGACGTACACGGTATCGCATCTATTCCTAAGGTGAACAGTGCAACCGTTACCAATCAAGGTTTTGAATTTACCGCCGGATGGCAAGATCAAATAAAAGACTTTACTTACGGTGTAAATGCCAACTTTACTTATGTAACCAATAAGGTTAACAAATTCAAGGGAAAAGGTGAAGGCGGTAAGTCTATCAGTGGTGCCAACCTGATTTGGGAAGGTCATGCCATCAATTCGCAATACTTATTGCGTGTAGACCGCCTGCTTCAAACAGACGAAGACATGAAAATTGTTCAGCAAATGATTGACAATGCACCGATAGACCCTGCCACCGGAAAGCAAGTAAATCCATTCGCAGCATTCGGTACTCCGCAGAAAGGCGATTTACTGTATAGAGACGTAAGCGGTCCAGACGGCATACCCGATGGCATCATCAATAACTATGATAAAGAAATTGTAAGCGACGGACCTAACCCCAAATATCTGTTCGGTCTGAACCTGAATGCTGCATGGAAAGGATTTGACTTGTCTATATTGATGCAAGGCTCACTCGGAGCAAAAGTCTACTGGCAGGAATTGGCTTACAATACCCCAACTGTACGCAAAGGCTATCAGATTAATAAGGAAGTTGCCGACGGACGTTGGTATGAAGGAAGAACCGATGCCAGCTATCCTCGCCTAGTGGAATACAACAGCTCGAAGTTAAACCAACAGCAAAGTGATTTCTACCTACAGAACAAGAATTTCTTGAAAATACGTAATATCCAGTTGGGTTACACACTTCCGAAGGCATGGACCAATGCATGCCAGATTGAAAGGGTCCGTTTATACGGCAGTTTGGAAAACTTCTTCACCTTCACCAGCTATAAGGGCTTCGACCCCGAGGTAGACGGCATGAAGTATCCGTCAATGAAACAGGCCGTCATTGGTCTTAATGTAACCTTTTAAAACAGATTAGCTTTATGAAAAAATATAAATTATTCTCAGCACTTGCAACTGCCGCACTCATCTTTTTAAGCAGTTGTTATGACTTGGACAGGTATCCGGCCGACCAGATGAGTTCCGGTACTTTCTTCAAAACCCAAGCACACGCAGATCAGGCAATGATGGCTGTCTACAGCACCATGCAATATGACGATGTCTTCGGACTTCAGTTCGCAATGGACGGAATGGGAGGCATATCAATGGGATACGACCCACCTTCATTCCAAGTATTCCAAAGAGGAATCTATGATGTGAAAGAAGGCAAGGTAGCCAACAAATGGAAATATCTGTATGAGGGTATAGCACGTGCCAATATCGTTCTCCAAAATGTGGATAATTGTGAAATGAGTGAAGAACTGAAAGCACAATACAAAGGTGAAGCACGCTTTATGCGCGGATTGTTCTACTTTACTCTAATGGATTTTTTTGGAGGAGTTCCGGTCTATGACGAATCATTCATTGTGGCAGATAACTTCAACAATATGAATCAACCAAGAGAATCTGCTGATAAAGTACGCGAATTCGTCATTGCCGACATGGACGCTGCCATTACTTCATTGCCTTTGAAATGGGATGATACCAATAAAGGCCGTGCTACTTCGGGGGCTGCCATGGCTATGAAAGGCAAAGTTTTGCTTTTCAACAAACAATACAGCGATGCCGCCAAATGTTTTGAGAATGTAATCAACAGCAAGCAATATGCCCTGTATGGCAACTATGCCAACTTATTCAAGCCGGGAGGCGATGAAAGCTCAGAAATGATTTTTGCTATTCAAAACATGGGTGGCGTAGGTACAGATTTGGGGATGCCTATGACATTCTATATGGGAAGCCGCGCCTCTTTCGGCAGCTGTTGGAACAATGTAATGGCAGCAACTGATTTCGTTGATTCTTATGAATGGAAGGACGGACGCCCGTTTGACTGGGATGAAGTAATACCGGGCTATAACGCCAATGATGCAGTAAAAGTCAAAACATTCCGTGCCAAGATGAATTCGGCCAAGACTAAAGTCGAAAGTTATCCTGAGACTAAAGACCAACTGATTGCCATGTATGCAGAGCGTGACCCACGTATGGATTACTCCATCATTCTTCCTTATACAATGTATAAAGGATGGTATGCCAACAAGCCGATGGACAGTGAATATGTAGTTGCAGCAGGTGGTGTGAATGACGGTCATGGATATATCCGTGTCAACGGTAACTATGAGACCTATTTGTGGCGCAAATTTGTGGCCGAGTACAACATGGACGGAGGTATTAACAACCGTGCAGATACTCCCATCAACTTCCCGCTAATCCGTTATGCAGATGTACTGCTGATGTTGGCGGAATGCTACAATGAGATGAATGATCAAACAGGTGCCGTGAAACTTATTAACGAAGTGCGTGCACGCCCAAGTGTAAATATGCCGGGCATTAACAGCGGCCCCGAATGGTTGAAGGCTACTACGAAAGAAGAAGTATTCCAACGCATCAAGCACGAACGTGCCGTAGAATTGGCTGCCGAAGGACACAGTTTCAGCGATATGCGCCGCTGGGGATTGTTGGAATCTCTGAACGGACGCAAGGAAAAAGATATTACCGGCAAGGTACGTTACACCCGCGCTGTCAGTACACGTGATTACTTATGGCCTATTCCGGCGAGTGAAATAGAAAAGAACGGCAAGTTGGAACAGAACCCAAGCTGGTAATAGCTGCATAAGTTTCACAATAGGTAAATAATACACTGATTATTATAAATAGTCACTTCGGGCGACGGCCCTCTTCGGCCTGTTCCCCGAAGTGACTTCTTATTTCGGGAGATATGAAAAAAATTACAATTTTATATTTTATATTACTGGCCGCAGTGCAACTGAACGCGTATGAGAAACGCGATTTGCTACAGCATGCAGCAGACCTCGCCAAAATAAAAGAGGCATTGGTGATGGAACAAAAGTGGGTGCCTTATCCTGATTATACCGACCGCAACGGCTGGAATCAATTTTGGGAGAATACAAAGAAGGCATCATCAGACAAGGGGAAAAATACTTGAATTTTGATTGGAAGGTGGTGAGAGCCACCGATTATATGGAATACGAACGTTCGGGAAACCGCCGTATCATGGAAGACCCGCTAGGTGCCAACAACACAGCCATAGGTGCGCTGGTACTAGCAGAAATGGCAGAAGGGAAAGGACGTTTTATCGATGAGATTATTAACGGTGTGCTGCAAGCCTGCGAAATGACTTCATGGTCACTTTCGGCACATCTAGCCTCAGCACAGCACACGCACCGTGCTTTCCCTGACTTTCGCGAAGACATTATGGATCTTGTATCGGGCAATATGTCACAGATGTTATCCTGGACTTACCATTTTCTACATAAAGAATTCGATAAGACAGACCCGGCTATTTCTCTCCGTCTGCGCCACGAATTGCAAAAGCGTGAACTCGATCCCTATATGCAACGAAGTGATTTCTGGTGGATGGCTTTCGACTATAAACCGGGAACGCTCGTCAATAACTGGAATCCATGGTGTAACTTCAATGCCCTGAATTGTTTCTTATTATTGGAGAATGACCGTGATAAACTGGCTAAAGCAGTATTGCGCACCATGATATCAACTGACAAATTCCTGAATTATGTAAAAGCT
>ERZ791667.1080-NODE-1080-length-10662-cov-2.36278_pt1 | contig 10662 bp, 7 predicted proteins | sample MGYA00509959_ERZ791667 | MGnify/ENA primary metagenome ERZ791667 (study PRJEB30046, sample SAMN00715196) | human gut metagenome | study: EMG produced TPA metagenomics assembly of the A metagenome-wide association study of gut microbiota in type 2... | reverse complement strand
ATTTTGGCACTATCCGAGGTCGCGTGGACAAATCTTGAAAACAGAAGATACAAGGACTTTTTAAGAAGACTTGAGTGGTATAAAACTTATCTTCGCAAAAAAGGCGTAAACTATTCAAGGGTAACCGGTAAAAGCGGTATTTCCGTGAGCAAAACAATATATCACATGGGTGAAGACGGCAAGGAATTCAAGCTCAGCGAAAAACGCAGAGAAGCGGAAAACTGAGTATTTTAAAGGGGAAAAAATTTGAGTATTACTAATTATCTGACCTTTGCAGGCGGTCTCGGCTTGCTTTTGTACGGTATTAAGCTGATGGGCGAGGGACTTGAGCTTGCAGCCGGGTCGCGTCTTAAGCATTTACTTGAAAAAATGACAAAAAACCGCTTTCTTGCGGTACTTGTCGGCTTTCTCATAACAACGCTTATACAAAGCTCCTCGGCAACCACGGTTATGGTTGTGGGCTTTGTTAATACGGGTCTTATGAATTTAACGCAGGCGATAGGCGTTATTATGGGTGCAAATATCGGTACCACAACCACAAGCGTTCTTGTTTCGCTGAATCTTACCGGGATAGCTCCGATAGCTATATTTATAGGCGCATTTATGATTCTTTTTGCCAAAAAGAATTCGCTGAAATATGTCGGGCAGGCACTCGCCGGTTTCGGCATGCTGTTTATGGGTATGGAGCTTATGCAAAACGCCATGGATCCGCTTAAGGATTCCGAGGTTTTCCGTAACTGGATTATAAATGCGGACAATCCTCTTGTAGGCATACTCATAGGCGCTGGAGTTACGGGCGTTATACAGAGCTCTGCGGCAAGCGTAGGCATACTTCAGGCTCTCGCGTCGCAGGGGCTTGTGCCGCTTTCGTTCGCGGTATATATTATTTTCGGTCAGAATATAGGTACCTGTGTTACTGCGCTTCTTTCGACAATCGGTACAAAGACAAATTCAAAACGTACCGCGGTTATGCACATTCTCTTTAATGTAATCGGCACGGTTGTTTTTGTTGTCATATCTATGTTCCTTCCGTTTACAAAGTGGATACAGGCTATGAGTGACAACGTGATGATGCAGATATCGCTCGTTCATATCATATTTAACGTAGTGAGCACCATAATAATGTTCCCGTTTGCCGGCGCCCTTGTAAAGCTTTCCTGCATTCTTGTCCCCGACAAAAAGGGTAAAGAGGACGACGGAATGCACCTTCAGTTTATTGACGAGAGAATGCTCAACACCCCTCCGCTTGCCGTAGTGCAGGTGGGAAAAGAGGTCCTTCGTATGGCTGCTTTGGCAAGACGCAATTTCGATATTGCGTCAAGCGACCTTATAAACAAGGAAATTAAGCATTTTGACGAAGTAAATCACACCGAAAAGATTATCAATTATCTAAATCACAATATAACGCCCATGCTGGTCAAGATAAACTCTCTTGATTTAAGCTATAAGGACGCTAAATATATCGGTCGACTGTTCCATGTTATAAACGACATAGAGCGCATAGGCGACCACGCGACAAACCTTGAGGAAGCCGCCTTGTCGCGTGTAAATGAAAATATAGAGCTTTCAGAGGAGGGTGAAAAAGAGTTAAAAACTATGCATAGTACCGTCATTTCGCTGATTGACGGCTCGGTAGATGCTTTTTCGGAGCAAAATCTGAGTGTACAAACGGCGGAAAGACTCAATTCCCTTGAGGCGCAGGTTGATAAAATGCAGGAGACTTTTGAGCAAGCTCATATTGACAGGCTCAACAGTCACGAATGTACAACCCGTGCGGGAATGCTGTTTATAAACACAATAACAGACTTTGAACGTGTGGCAGACCATGCAATTAACATAGCCTGGAGCGTTCAGAGCAAACCTAAAACAAAAATACCGGAAGTTTTACCGGTGACAGATACAGAAAATTAAGGAGTATATCTAATGTCAGATTATATTTTAAGCTGCTGCTCCACGGCAGATCTTTCACAGGAGCATTTTGATAAAATCGGAGTGCATTATGTTTGCTTTCACTTCAATATGGACGGTAAGGAGTATCCCGATGACCGAAAGTCGAGCGAGAAGCCCGCCGAGTTCTACAAGAGAATAGCCGACGGAGCCGAGCCTACCACTTCCCAGGTCAATGTCGGTCAGTTTAAGGAGTATTTTTCAGAGTTCTTAAAGGACGGCAAGGATATTCTTCACGTCTCTCTTTCATCCGGACTTTCGGGCGTATATAATTCCGCCTGCATTGCGCGTGACGAGCTCCTCGAAGAGTACCCCGACAGAAAAATATATATAGTAGACTCTCTCGGTGCTTCCTCCGGCTACGGCCTTTTAATGGACACTTTGGCAGAGCTTAAAAACAGCGGTAAGAGCATAGAAGAGGTTCGTGATTTTGCCGAGGAGCGTAAGCTCAATGTTCATCATTGGTTCTTTTCTACCGACCTTACAAGCTATTATCGCGGCGGCAGAATAACAAAGACCGCGCAGGTTTTCGGCACAATGCTCAACATATGTCCTCTCCTCAATATGGATAATAACGGCAAGCTGATACCGAGAACAAAGTACCGCGGTAAGAAAAAGGTTATTGAAGAGATAGTTAACCGTATGGTCGAGCACGCAGACGGCGGTCTTGATTACAGCGGCAAGTGCTACATTTCCGAATCCGCCTGCTATGATGACGCAAGAGCTGTTGCCGACCTTGTTGAGGCAAAATTCAAAAAGCTCAACGGCAAGGTTGAAATCAACAGTATAGGCACCGTTATCGGTTCACATACGGGCCCCGGTACCGTTGCGCTCTTCTTCTTTGGCGATAAGAGAGCAGACTGATATAATTTAACCGCTTATTTCGGCGCAGTATGGGGCAGTATTGTCTTATACCGCGCCGATTTTTGTTTTATATCGACAAGTTGCCGTATTCGTGTTAAAATACATATGAAGGTGAAACTATGCAAAAGATACTTATAATTGAAGACGATAAGGTCATAGCGAGAACCCTTAAAGAGCATCTTTGCAAATGGGATTATGATGCGGATTTTGTTGTTGACTTTAAAAATATAACCGAACAGGTAGTGTCGTTTGCGCCGCAGCTTATACTCCTTGATATATCTCTGCCGTATTTTAACGGCTTTTACTGGTGCGGCGAAATACGCAAGTTTTCAAATGTGCCTATAATATTTATTTCCTCGGCAAGCGACAAAATGAATATAGTTATGGCTGTTAATATGGGCGGTGACGATTTTATATCCAAACCGTTCGATTTGAGCGTTCTCACTGCAAAGGTGCAGGCGGTAATGCGCCGCACGTATTCTTTTTCGGGGACAACGTCGGTTATCGAACACGGCGGTGCAATACTCAACCTCAATGACGCGACGATAGGTTTTAACGGCAAAAAAACCGAGCTTACGAAAAATGAGTTTAAAATTTTGCAGCTGCTTATGGAGAATTCGGGCAAGGTTGTCCCGCGCGATATGATTATGGATAAGCTTTGGGAAAGCGACAGCTTTATTGACGACAACACACTCACGGTAAATATAACGCGGCTTCGCAAAAAGCTTGAAGATGCCGGGCTTTGCGACTTTATAGTTACCAAAAAGGGTCTCGGTTATATAGTCAGGTAGGTTTTATGAAAGATTGGTTTAAAGCACTTTTCGGATATACGGCGGGCAATATCTTGTCCGTATTATCGTTTGTATTTGCAGCGGCGGTATTTTATACGGTGTTCTGGCTTTACGGAGTGGAAACGGAGCCGGTGCTGTATGCGACGCTCATCTCCGCCGTAATTCTTTTGATTGTATTTGTTCTGCGATTTTCCTCGGTATACAAAAAGCATAAGAGACTTGAAAAAATTAAAAACGACGCAGAGTATGCCGTTCTTAAATTGCCGGATTATAATGACCCGATAAAAAAGGACCTTGCCGATATTGCCGAAAAGATGTCCGCACTCAAAACAGATGCCGAAACACGTATGAATCGCAAATACAGCGATTCGGCGGACTATTTTACTCTCTGGGCGCATCAGATAAAAACTCCCATAGCCGCTATGAGGCTGCTGCTGCAAACGGGCGACTCTCCGGAAAACGACGAGCTTGAAGAGCAGCTTTTTAAAATAGAGCAATATGTTGAAATGGTGCTTCAGTACATCCGTTCCGACAGCATCTCTTCCGACCTCGAAATCAAAAGCTATGATTTAGGCGGAATAGTCAGAGCGGCGGTTAAAAAATACAGAAAGCAGTTTTTGCGTAAAAAAACAAAGATTGTTGTGGGCAATGTTGATTGCAAGGTGTTGACGGATGAAAAATGGTTGTCATTTGTAATCGAACAGCTTATTTCAAATGCGTTGAAATATACGTCCGAGGGTGAAATCAATATTTATTTGGATGAAAATACTGCGAAAACGCTCGTTATTGCCGATAACGGTATCGGAATAAGACCTGAGGACTTACCGCGTATTTTTGAAAAGGGCTTTACGGGCTTCAACGGCAGAGAGGATAAAAAATCTACGGGAATAGGACTTTTTCTCTGCAAAAAGATACTTACAAAGCTCTCCCACACAATTACGGTGACCTCCGAGGTGGGAAAGGGGACTGCGGTCAAACTTTGTCTTGACACCGTCAGCCTCGGTGTGGAATAACGCTACCTTACATAAATGTAAGTTTAAAAGGGGAATTGTAAGCCTTTTCGATGGCTTGCGATTCTCCGTTTTGATATACTGAACGTGCAATAAACAAAGGGATACATTCGGTACGTAAAATCACACCGAAAAAGAAAAGCTATTCGGTTATGATTTTGAGACAGACGAAATTCCCGTCACGCCTTGTACGGCTACAGCAAGGGTTAACCGTGTTTGTTTATGTAATATTTGTAGCGGAAAGGCTACGGTAATTATTATGCCGCTTTTAGAAGTAAACAATTTGAAAAAGGTTTATACGACCCGTTTCGGCGGAGCGCACGTTCAAGCTCTTTCCAATGTCAGTTTCTCCGTGGAAAAGGGCGAGTATGTTGCAATAATGGGAGAGTCGGGTTCCGGTAAGACAACCTTGCTTAATATTTTGGCGTCGCTTGATAAGCCTACGAGCGGAGAGGTGCTGTTGAACGGCAGAAGTCTATCAGCAATAGGAGAGAGAGAAATTTCGGCGTTTAGGCGCGATAATCTCGGATTTGTATTTCAGGATTTTAATCTTTTGGACACATTCTCTTTAAAGGACAATATCTTCCTTCCTCTTGTGCTTTCAGGCAAGCCGTACGATGAAATGGCAAAGAGACTGAAGCCTCTTGCCGAAAAGTTAGGAATTACCGATATACTCTCAAAGTTTCCATATGAGGTTTCGGGCGGACAAAAACAGCGTGCCGCCGTCGCAAGAGCTCTCATAACAAATCCGCAGATTGTATTGGCTGATGAGCCCACCGGTGCGCTTGACTCAAAGGCTTCCGATGCTCTTTTAAAGCTGTTCGGCGATTTTAACGAGGAGGGTCAGACCATTTTGATGGTTACTCACTCCACAAAGGCGGCGTCCTGCGCCAACAGGATTATGTTCATAAAGGACGGCGAGGTGTTCAATCAGATTTATCGCGGAAGTATGGATAACGACGAGATGTTCCAGAAGATTTCGGACACTCTGACCGCAATGGCAACGAGAGGTGAGAGCAATGAATAATTTTTTCTATTCAAAGCTTGCCGTTCAAAATCTTAAAAATAATCGTAAAACATATGTGCCGTATATTTTGACGTGTATATTTACAACAGCTATGTTTTTTGTGGTCGGCACAATAGCAAACATAAAATGGGCAGATAGCGACGCTCTGCATTCCCTTTTGACGTTTGCCCTTGCAACAGTCGGTATTTTCTCTGCCATATTTTTATTTTACACAAACAGCTTCCTTATTAAACAACGTAAAAAGGAATTCGGATTATACAACATTCTCGGTATGGAAAAACGCCATATAGCGAAAATACTCTTTATTGAAACTGCCTATACCTATATTTTCGGAACTGCGGCAGGCATCGCCATAGGTGCGCTTTTTTCAAAGCTGACCTTTTTGCTGCTGCTTAAAATACTGAAATTCGGCGGAAACATTGATTTTAGATTTTATCAGTCAACAGTTGACATTACTGCTTTGGTATTCGGCGCAATAGCTCTTTTGAATCTTGCACATAATCTTTTATGCATCAGCCTATCAAATCCCGTTGAACTTTTAAAAGGTGGAAATAAGGGCGAAAAAGAGCCGAAGGCAAAGGTACTTACGGCTGTTTTAGGTGCAGTCTTTCTAGCTTCCGGCTATACCATGGCTCTCGTTGTAAAATCACCGATAACGGCGATGAGCGCGTTCTTTGCGGCGGTTTTGCTCGTAATAGTCGGAACCTTTATGCTTTTCTCTTCGGGCAGTATATGGATATTAAAAGCTCTCAGAAAAAATAAAAAATATTACTATAAAGCAAAGCATTTTACTTCTGTTTCAAGTATGATATACCGTATGAAGCAAAATGCGGCAGGACTTGCGAGCATCTGCATTCTTTCCACCGCGGTGCTTGTAACCGTGTCCACTACGGTATCGCTATATGCCGGTACGGAGGACATTATGCGCACGCGGTATCCTCGCAATATTTATATCGACGTGCAAAACGCAACAACAGAAAATTGCAAAGATTATGCCGATGTTATGACGACGCAGGCTCAAAAATACGGTATAGAAAGTAAGAACGAGCTTTATTACCGCTATCTCTCATTTTCGTCTTACGCTAACGACAGCGGCTATACGGCTACCGTAACCCCCGACTACAACGACGGACTCGGAGTAGACATTGTGACGCTGATACCGGTATCGGAATACAACAGGATAACAGGGCAAAACGAAACGCTCCAAAGCGATGAGGTGCTGTCTTGTACGCCGCGCGGCAAGGCTTTTTCGGGTACGGTTAAATTCGGCGACGACGCATATAAAATAAAGCATACCGTGGACGTTTTCCCTACTATTGACTCTTATTCGGCGTTTACCTCAAATTACAGCTACTATATTGTTTCCGATGAGAAAACCGCCATGTCGATATATAATTCCATGGGTTACAAAAGCGAGGGTGCAGACGCCTCTCACACTGACATGAGCTTCGCCTACGGCTTTGATACCGATGCGCCGAAAGACGTGCAAAAGGGGTATATGAAGGATATATCGCTTCTTTTTTGCGATATAAGCGAGACCTCCGCAGTCGATTTAAATTGTGCCGAAATCTCTCGCGACAGTATGATGTCTCTGTACGGCGGTCTGTTCTTTATAGGCATAACCTTGGGACTTCTCTTCCTTGTTGCAACGGTCTTGATAATTTATTATAAACAGATTTCCGAGGGCTATGACGATAAGCAGCGTTATGTAATAATGCAAAATGTCGGAATGAGCAAAAAAGAGGTCAAAAAGAGTATCCATTCCCAGGTGCTCACCGTATTTTTCCTGCCGCTTGTTACAGCCGTAATTCATATCTGCTTCGGATTTAAAGTAATTACAAAGCTGTTAAAGCTGCTGAACCTCAGCAATGTTACGCTGTTCTTCTGGTGCACCGTCGCAACAATATCCGTATTTGCAATTATTTACGTTTTGGTGTATGCTGTAACGGCAAGAACATATTACAGAATAGTTGAGGATAAAAACCAATGACTTCGGAGCACCTTTTGCATACTATACCGCCGATTTATGACAGCAATTCCAAAATATTGATTCTCGGTTCATTTCCGTCGGTTAAATCAAGGGAAGTATCCTTTTACTACGGGCATCCCCAAAATCGTTTTTGGCGTGTGCTCGCCGCCGTACTCGGCTGTGCGGTGCCATCGTCTAATGAAGAAAAAACAGCTCTTTTGCAGAGCCATAATATCGCGCTTTGGGACGTTATAAAAAGTTGCGATATAGTGGGTTCTTCCGACAGCTCTATTAAAAATGTTGTACCGAATGATATAGGGGTGATTTTATCCTCCTGCGGTATAAGACAAATCTACTCAAACGGCAAAACAAGCGAAAAATTGTTTAATAAGTATATTAAAGATACCGTCGGCAGAGATACCGTGGCTTTGCCGTCAACAAGTCCCGCCAATGCGTCATATAATCTCGAACGGTTAACAGACAGTTGGTCGGTGATAAAAAACAACATTCGATAAAAGAGAAAAGAATCGAGCAGATATACGCTGCTCGATTCTTTTTTTGGAACAAATTCTGCTTTCAGTCGTCATCGTCGCCGAACATCTCGTCAGTCCAACTCGGGTCATAACTGCGGTAGCTTTGATACGATGTCATTTCCGAGCCGCAGTGCGGACACTCTGTATAGGGCTTGTCGCTTTTGTTGCCGCAATTCGAGCATTCGTATTCGCTCGCTCTGAAAAGATGAGAACACTTTGTTTAATGGGCCATGGATAACCGCTCATTTTTATATTTCTTCCACCGTAGCCACGATGCTTTGGGTTTGAGTGCCTCCGCCGATAAACAGCCCGCGGTTGATGCCGCAGTCCGCAAAGTCTCTGCCGTGGCTTAGCGCAAGGTACGTTTCATCGCACATTCTGTGATTCGTCGGGTCAATTCCGACCCATATGCCGTCGTCGTAAAACTCTGCCCAGGCGTGCGTTTCTCCGGTTCCTTTTTGTATGCCTGCAACATATCTTGCCGGAACGCCCGAAAGTCTTGCCGCCGATAAAAATATATGCGCGTAGTCCTGACAAACGCCGCACCCGAGGCGCAGTGCCTCTTCCGCTGTGGTATTTATATTTGTTACGCCGCTTTTATAGCTGAATACTTCGCCGATTCTTTTTGAAACCGCCTGTGCGGTCTCAAGCGCGGTAAGGTTTGCCATATCACCGAGCCCCGACACGAGTTCAATGATTTTTTCTCCGGGCACCGTGTGCTGCGACGGATATTTATAAATGCAGTTAAGCTCTTCCTTTTCGCGCTTTGAAAAGTCTAAACTCGCTTTTCCCTCAACTATTGCAACGAATTTTGAGTGAGGCTCGATAATTCTGTCGGTGAGGACTCTGTTGCCGAAGCCGTCGGCCGTTTCGGTAAGCATGTTATGCGGCTCTATGTCCACGTTTATGAGCTCTATCCTCTGCGACGGCGTATCAAACGGCAAGCATCTCAAAGAAAAGCAGTGCCTTATCACAGGGGACGAAAAATCAATTTTCATACTGTAAAAAAATTTGATGTGCTTCACGTTTATCTTCCTTTTTTGATCAATACTGCGGTGCCGTAATAAATACCTTAGACAACTCGTCGCGCACGGTATATAGGTCGTAGTCGCTGTACTCATCTTTTTCGAGAATGATGTTCATAAGGGTGTTGATGGCGTCTATGTTACAGTCTACGCCGACTTTGTAAAGACGGTTTAAAAGTATACTGAATTCCTTTTTGATGAGAGTCGGAGAAAAGGAAAAACGGGTATAGAGGTCAAGTCTTTCAACGCTTCTGCCGAACTTCAGTATATTTCTCGTTGTCTCCGATTCAACAAAGTCGTCGGCACTGCCCCAAAAGGCAAATATGCAGTCAAATACCTCCTGCAATTTGAGCATCGGCGCGCTGCTCTCCCTGCCTTGCTCCATATAATTTACCGCCATTTGAATATATGACAGCGTTTCAGAACTTATCTCGTTACGCATAACAACGGCGTTATCATAGGCGCAGAGTAAATTACTCATAACAGAATTCGGGTCGTTTTCATCAAAAAGATATTTCGTTATAAATTCCTGCTTGTATGAATATGTGTTTTCTATACCGAGCTTGTTGCAAAAATCAACATAGGCGTTTTCGTCTTTGTCTATCATTTTATCGTAATATTCCGAAAAAACGCGAAGAGTGGTAAAGACGCGCTCCACATATCTGCCGAGCCAAAAGAGATTGTCCGTGGATTTTATCGAGATAATACCCATGTGTCTTTAAATCCTCCTCCCTGAGATGAGTTCACAACAAAAGAATCCGGATCTTGAGAATAGCGTGTAAGACCGCTGTGCCAAACGGTTATTTCGTCGCCGTAGAGCACAAACGCGCGAAGATCGGCTTTCCTTTCGACTTGCCTGCCGTTTTCAAAAACCTTGAGCCCTTTAAAGTCTATTACCTCCTGCGCTATAAATCGGCGCGGCGTCGTTTTAACGGCTTCTTTTATGGCAGAGAGTTCGTTTTTGGACAGAGTATTTCCGAATATGACCCCGTAGCCTCCGGACTCCGATACATCTTTTATAACCAGCGATGGCAGATTTTCGGTTATATAATCGAGATCTTTTTTTATTATCGGCAGATAGGTAACGGCATTGTTTAGTATCGGGTCTTCGCCGAGATAATATTTTATCATTTGCGGGACGAAATAATATACGCCCTTGTCATCCGCTATGCCGTTTCCGGGCGCATTTACAATCGCAACATTTCCGGCTCTGTAAGAATCTATGATATGCGGTACTCCGAGAAGAGAGCCTGCGTAAAATGTCATAGGGTCAATATATTCATCTGAAATTCGGCGGTAAACCGTGCCTACGCGCTGCCGCTTGCCGGAATATTCACTGTAATAAAGCACGTTGCCTTCAACGAAAAGGTCCTGTGGCATAGCAAATACAGCCTTTGTGCGCTCCGCAAGGTACGAATGCTCAAAGAAAGCTGAGTTGTATCGTCCGGGGGTCAAAATCACGTTGATTCCGCCGGTGTTTACATCATCGAGAACAC
>ERZ791667.1077-NODE-1077-length-10708-cov-2.15564_pt1 | contig 10708 bp, 7 predicted proteins | sample MGYA00509959_ERZ791667 | MGnify/ENA primary metagenome ERZ791667 (study PRJEB30046, sample SAMN00715196) | human gut metagenome | study: EMG produced TPA metagenomics assembly of the A metagenome-wide association study of gut microbiota in type 2... | reverse complement strand
CCGCACGTACCTGAAAAATTATCGCATTAATACCTGCACCTTGCAGACTGTTCAGCTGGTTTATTAATAACTGCTGCATCTTCTCTGCCGGCATTCCCTGAAACTGTCCGTTCACGCACTGAATCCATGCACCACGGAACTCACGCTTCGGATAACGTGTCTGAGCACTGACACCCGAGGTAAAAAGTAGTGCTATCAATAAAAGGAGAATCGTTTTTGCTCTCATTTCTAAGTCTTCGCTTTTTAATAGTTTTGCGGACAAAGATAGAAAGAAAATATGAACCAGCGAGATAACAGACCGGTAAAAAAGGTTTCATCATCCCTATCTTCGAATAAATTAGCGATAATTCTTGGCTTTTAATTTAAATTCCATAACTTTACGCTTTATTTTCGGCACCTGATATAGAGCCAAAGAAGGAATAAGAATGAAAATATGAAGGAAACAACTTGGACTAAAGTAAAAACGACTGTCAAAAGTTGGCGAGTAGGGGATTACATTCGTCAATTCAGTATCGTGGTTGCAGGAATCATTGTAACTTTTTTGGGAAGTGACTTAATAACCGAACATACCCGCCAGAAGGAAGTGCGTGCCACGATGCTGTTGGTAGCGGAAGAATTGGAATATAACAGGGGGGAACTTCATAGAATAAAGAACTTGTTGGACATTGACATACACATGAGCCGATTATTGGTGAATCAGGCTATGGATATATCCGAGATACCTGGAGATACTTTATGGAAATATGGCAAGCTTTTCAATAATATGGATGACTTCATTTACAGGACCGATGCCTTGGAGGTGCTGAAAGGTTCTTCATTGATGCAGTATATTTCCGACAAACGTGTATTGCAGGATGTGTTACAAACCTATTTTGAGTTGGGAAGAAAAAAGAAAGATATCGGTGATTATTACGCAACAAAAACCAATGTATTGATGAGTCTTGCCCTGTCTGCGTGCAGAAAAGATATTTTAAACGATAACCGTACTTTTCGGGGTGAAATTTCCTTTCTATTGAAACATGATAATTTTGTCAACTTTGTCATCATGGTTCCCGGCTTCTTGAATTGGTATGAGTTTGATGAACTGGATGAGATGTTAGACAAGCAAATTCAGGTTTTAAAGACCAAATATAAATAATCTCTTTCTTTATAATCTCCCTCCGGCATTCATTCAGCGGTATTTTCTATTTTGATTCCCTTATGAATGTTGGTAAAGCACCTCCGTCGTCTTGACAAAGGACTTCCTGAAAGGACATAAAAAACAGATTCCAACAGAAATTCAAAGAGGCCCTTAAATGAAAAGAACCTATCCCATCTTCTCCACAGCTCAATCTGAAGCAGTCATTCAAAAAGGCGACGGATTTCAATATCCGTCGGCCGCTTATTCCTCCACTATCCACTTCTCTATATTTCGGGTCCGGTCACTGAAGTTCACCCCTATCTTGAATAATTTACGCGCATCGCTCTGGAAAGGCCGCGCATAATGCTTCTCATTGATTTGTCGTAAGGCTTCTTCAGCCGTACCGTTAAACTTGAATTCCATGAGATAAACAAACTTATCAGTCTGAAGAACCAAATCGATGCGCCCCTCGCCCGTATGGTATTCCGCTTTTACATAAAATCCCATCAGTTTGAAGATGATAAAGAGTACATTCTGATAATGCAGCTCCCGGTCGCGGATGATTTCGTAGGGAGTGTCCGCAAAAAAACTTTGCAGACGACGGAAGAAGGAGTCATAGTCACCGCTACGCACCTCATTGACAAACTTCAGAATTTCAAACGGAGTTTCCACCTTCGTTACTTTCGCATAATATGGAAGCAGGAAACGCATGAACCCTTCCTCTACTTCCCGATTGGGGAAGCCTAACTGATAAATACCAAACTCACTGTCATAGCCCTTAATCGTGAGATAGCCGCTCTGATTTAACCAAACGATAAATCCAAGCTGTCTTATCAATATAGAAATACCCGTCTTTACGGAGTGTCTCAAAGTTCTGGATGCCAATAGGATAAATTTTATCACTCATACTCTTCCGCTTTTGTATAACATCAAAACAAAGATACACATTTCCCGCTTATTCTCAATCTTTTCACAAGAAATATTCCTCTAAACACGATTCATCCCGCATCATTTTAAAGAAGAATTTCCATTGAGAAACATTTTTTCACCTTACGGAATGAAACGTATCCGAGTAGGATTGACTATCTTTGCATATTCAACTAAATGCAACAAAGAATGTCCGAAAGTAACTATATATCTATCAAAGGAGCCAAGGTCAACAACCTCAAAAACATTGATGTGGATATTCCCCGTAATAAACTGGTGGTTATTACAGGCTTATCCGGTTCCGGAAAATCATCATTGGCTTTTGACACGTTATATGCCGAAGGCCAGCGTCGCTATGTGGAAAGTTTATCTTCTTATGCCCGCCAATTCTTGGGCAGAATGAGTAAACCGGAATGTGATTTTATCAAAGGTATTCCTCCGGCCATTGCCATCGAGCAGAAAGTAAACAGCCGCAACCCGCGTTCCACAGTAGGAACTTCGACCGAAATATATGAATATTTACGATTGCTTTACGCACGTGTGGGGAAAACATATTCCCCCATCAGCGGTCAATTGGTGAAGAAACACAGTGCGGAAGACATCGTGAATTGTATGCTTTCTTTTCCCAAAGGGACTAAATATACCGTACTCGCTCCACTATTGTCACGCGAAGGACGCAGCATTGCCGAACAATTAGACATTGACTTGAAGCAGGGATTTACACGTGTGGAAGTGAACCGCGAGATTATGCGTATCGAGGACTTCCTGCAACAAGTGCCGACCGAAGGAAAGAAACAAAATATCTACCTTTTAATAGACCGTATGACGGCCGACGACAGCAAAGACAGCATCAGCCGACTGACTGATTCTGCCGAAACTGCCATGTATGAAGGTGACGGAGCTTGCATGCTTCGCTTCTATTCACCGGACGGCAGCACACAACTTTTTTCCTTCAGCACGAAGTTTGAAGCAGACGGTATCACCTTTGAGGAGCCCAACGACCAGATGTTTTCTTTCAACTCTCCCATCGGCGCCTGTCCCAGTTGCGAAGGTTTTGGAAAGGTAATCGGAATAGACGAACACCTTGTCATCCCCAACCGTGCTCTGAGTGTGTATGACGGAGCGGTGATTTGTTGGCGCGGCGAGAAGATGGGCGAATGGTTGAAAGAGTTTATCCATGAAGCTCCGAAACATGATTTCCCTATCTTCACACCTTATTATGAATTGACGCAAGAGCAAAAAGACTACTTGTGGCATGGCCCGAAGGAGAAAGCTTGTATCGATTCTTTCTTTAAAATGCTGGAAGAGAATCAATATAAAATTCAGTATCGCGTGATGTTGGCACGCTACCGAGGAAAGACGCTTTGTCCGGTGTGTCACGGAACCAGACTGAAAAAAGAAGCCGGATATGTAAAAGTAGGCGGACGCTCTATATCCGAGCTAGTGGATTTGCCGATTCATGATTTAAAGGAGTTTTTCCGCGCATTAGAATTAGACGCACACGATGCTGCTATAGCCAAACGTATACTGACGGAGATTAATAACCGAATCAACTTCCTGATGGATGTCGGTTTAGGCTACCTCACATTAAACCGTCTTAGCAATACACTGTCAGGTGGTGAAAGCCAACGTATCAATCTGGCAACTTCTTTGGGAAGCAGCCTGGTGGGATCGCTCTATATATTGGATGAACCTAGCATCGGACTTCACAGCCGTGATACTGAACGCCTTATCAAAGTATTACGCCAGTTACAAGAGCTGGGGAATACTGTTGTAGTGGTAGAGCATGATGAAGAAATCATCCGTGCCGCCGACTACATTATAGATATCGGCCCCAAAGCCGGACGCTTGGGAGGGGAAATCGTCTACCAGGGAGACATGAAAGATTTGAAAAAGGACAGTAACAGCCATACGGTTCGTTATTTACTTGGAGAAGAAACCATCGAAATACCCAAATCACACCGTCCTTGGAATAATTATATTGAAATAAAAGGAGCCAGAGAGAACAACCTGAAAGGAGTGGATGTACGTTTTCCTCTAAATATAATGACGGTAGTTACAGGTGTCAGCGGTTCGGGAAAGAGCACATTGGTGCGTGATGTTTTCTATAAAGCACTAAAACGGGAATACAGTGAAAGCAGTGAACGACCGGGTGAATTCGTTTCTATCAGCGGTGACATACAAATGGTTAAGGACATTGAGTTTGTCGATCAAAATCCAATCGGGAAGTCATCACGCAGCAATCCGGTGACTTATGTAAAAGCATACGATGAAATCCGTAAACTTTACGCAGAGCAACCCTTGGCCAAACAAATGGGTTACACAGCCGGATACTTTTCTTTCAACACCGAAGGAGGACGTTGCGAAGAATGTAAAGGCGACGGAACGGTTACGGTGGAAATGCAATTTATGGCCGACTTGGTGCTGGAATGTGAGTCTTGCCACGGCAAACGCTTCAAAAGCGATACGTTGGAAGTGAAATTCCAAGATAAGAATATATATGATATATTGGAAATGACCGTGAATCAGGCCATAGAATTCTTTACTGAACACGGACAAAAAAAGATTGTGAAGAAACTCACTCCGCTGCAAGACGTGGGATTGGGATATATTAAATTGGGACAATCTTCTTCTACGCTGTCCGGTGGTGAGAACCAACGTGTGAAGTTGGCTTATTTCTTGAGCGTGGAAAAGACTCAGCCTACTATCTTTGTCTTCGACGAACCCACCACCGGTTTGCATTTCCATGATATCAAGAAATTATTGGAAGCTTTTGACGCACTTATCAGCCGGGGGCATACGATTGTTATTATCGAACATAATCTGGATGTGATAAAATGTGCCGATTATGTTATCGACCTGGGACCGGAAGGTGGAAAGATGGGGGGCAATCTGGTAGTGGCCGGCACACCGGAAGAGGTGGCAAAATGTGCTGCATCTTATACCGGTCAGTTTTTAAAAGAGAAATATTTATAATCTTAAATAAATAAACAATGAAAAAACTACTTTATCTATCAATGCTCCTGTTATTTGTTCTCACAGGATGTACAGAAGAAAAAAAAGAATTCACCGTCTTACAGTGGAATATTTGGCAAGAAGGAACCATGATACCCGGAGGTTATGATGCTATTGTTGATGAAATCATTCGCCTCCGCCCCGATTTCGTAACCCTTAGTGAAGTACGCAATTATAATAACACCAATTTCACTGCACGCCTTACCCAATCATTAAAAGAAAAAGGAGAAACGTATTACTCCTTCTACACATACGATACCGGTTTACTTAGCCGCTATCCTATTACCGACTCACTGACTGTCTTCCCCGAAAACGGTGACCACGGAAGCATCTACCGTTTGACCGCCGACATGAACGGAAAGAAAATGGCCGTTTATACCTCTCATTTGGATTATCTGGATGATGCATATTATAATGTACGCGGATATGACGGTTCTACCTGGGAAGAGATTCCTATCCCCACTACAGTGGAAGAAGTATTGGAAAGAAATGTAGCATCACAACGTGATGATGCCATCAAGATGTTTATTGAGCAAGCAAAGAAAGACCGCGAAGCTGGATATACCATTATTCTAGGCGGCGACTTCAACGAACCCTCGCACCAAGATTGGACAGAAGAGACCAAAGACCTTTACGACCACCACGGATTGGTAATCCCTTGGACAGTACCTGTCTTGCTGGATGAAGCCGGTTTCGTTGATGCTTACCGTTCTTTCTATCCTAATGTGCTCGACTATCCCGGTTTTCCCTATCCTTCTGACAACCCGGCTAACCCTGCCGAAAAAATTACTTGGGCTCCCAAAGCCGACGAACGCGACCGCATCGACTATATTTGGTTCTATCCCGAAGAAGGGCTGACCGTAAAAGATGCAGCTATCTTTGGTCCTAAAGGTTCTATCGTACGTTCAGAACGTGTGCAGGAAACCTCTAAAGACAAATTCATCGAGCCGCAGAATGTATGGCCGACAGACCATAAAGGTGTTTTAGTGACATTCCAATACTAATATATTAACAATCTAAAAAATTACCTTATGATTAAGCAGACTTATAAAAAATGGATTGCTGCTTGTACCGTGACAGGCTCATTGCTGTTGGGTGCTTGTACTTCTACCCCTCCCTCTGTCAGAGACGTTTCTATCGTCCCGCTGCCGAACAGTGTTCAACAAGACAGCAGCGCATTCGTTCTCCCCAAAAGTTGCACCATCGGTATCACTGATTCCCAGCTGGCTCCGGCTGCCGAATATCTGGCAGGAATACTTTCTCCTTCCACCGGATATAATGTAAAAGTACAAGAGGGAGAAGGAACCATCACCCTCTCATTGGGGGAAGTTGAAGGCAAAGAAGGTGCATACCAACTGAAGGCTGACACTAAGAAAATCAGTATAAAAGGAAACTCTTATGGTGGGGTTATTGCCGGCATAGAGTCTTTACGCCAATTATTCCCTCCCCAGATTGAATCCAAACAAATAGTGGACGGTGTAGACTGGGCTATTCCAAGTGTGGAAATCAATGATGCTCCCCGCTTTACTTGGCGAGGTATCATGCTGGATGTTTCACGCCACTTCTATTCTAAAGATGAAGTAAAAGAGCTATTGGATGTGATGTCACTTTATAAGATGAATAAGTTCCACTGGCATCTCACCGATGACCAGGGCTGGCGTATCGAAATAAAAAAATATCCTTTGCTGACCGAGAAAGGTGCTTGGCGCAAGTTTAATTCTCATGACAAAGAATGTATCCGCCAATCAAAAGCGAACAACAATCCCGATATGGCTATTCCCGAAAATAAGATTCGCATTGTAGAAGGTGATACACTGTATGGCGGCTATTATACTCAGGAAGATATCAAAGAAGTAATTGCATACGCCAAAGTGCGTGGTATCGACATTGTTCCCGAAATAGATATGCCGGGACATATGCTGGCTGCCGTAAGCAATTATGAAGGTGTATCTTGTTTCGATGAAACCGGTTGGGGAACGACCTTCTCCTCTCCTGTTTGTCCCGGAAAAGATTCGGCTATAGAATTCTGCAAGAATGTATATAGTGAACTTATTGAACTCTTCCCTTACAAATATGTACATATCGGTGGCGATGAAGTAGAGAAAGCCAACTGGAAAAAATGTCCCGACTGCCAAAAGCGTATGCGTGATAATAATCTGAAAACTGAAGAAGAACTGCAAGCATGGTTCATCCATGATATGGAGAGATTCTTTAACGATAAAGGAAAAGAAATGATTGGCTGGGATGAAATTATTGAAGGGGGACTTTCAAAAACAGCAACCGTCATGTGGTGGCGCAGTTGGGCTAAGAATGCTCCTTCTAAAACGACCGGGCAAGGCAATCCTATCATTTTCACTCCTAACGGACAGTTCTATCTAGACTATCAGGAAGATAAGAATTCAGTTGCCAATATTTATAATTATAATCCGATGAGCGAAATTCAGAGTACTGAAATGCAACCGTTGGTACTGGGTGTACAAGGTAATATTTGGTGCGAATGGATTCCTTCACGTGAACGTATGCAGTATATGGCTGTTCCGCGTCTGTTGGCTATCGCCGAATTGGGTTGGAGCAATCCTTCACAAAAAGACTGGAATGCATTTGCCCAACGTCTTGCCAACCAATTTGAACGCCTCAACATTATGAATGTCAACTACCGTATTCCTGATTTGGAGGGTTTTAACAAGACAAATGCCTTTATTGGTGAAGGTGTTGTCAATATCACCTGTCTTGACCCAAGTGCAGAGATACACTATACCACAGACGGTTCTGTTCCCACTTTACAGTCGCCTAAGTATGACGGTCCGTTAAAAGTAACCGAAACAACCGATTTCACATTCCGCACTTTCCGTCCGAATGATAAACCGGGAGATATCACCACCACTCGTTTTATCAAAAGCGAATATGCCCCGGCTGTTACTGCTGCTCCATCCAATCCCGGATTGAAAGCCACTTGGCATGAATTCAAAGGAAATAAATGTGCCGAAATAGAGAAATCACCGGTAAATGGAAGTTATTCCATCGAAGATGTAATGATTCCGAAGAAAGTAAAAGGCAATATCGGTCTAATTATCAAAGGATACATTAATGCTCCTCAGGATGATATTTATACTTTTGCCCTCCTGTCAGACGATGGTAGTACGTTAGTGATTGATGGCGAACAAATCATTGACAACGATGGTCCTCATGGTCCTCGCGAAGTAGTAGGCCAAAAAGCTTTAGCTAAAGGATATCACCCGATTGAGATTCGTTACTTTGACCAAAACGGTGGTCAACTGAAAATGAAAGTTAGTGGGAACGACGGTAAGGAGATTCCGTTTACTCATTTATATGCCCACTAAATAAAGAAGGAGAGACAAGACTCTGACAATTTATCATTTGCGGAGATGTCAAAACTCTCCTTTTATCGAAATCACCCTCGCTACAGCTACCTGTGGCGAGGGTGACTTTTAGTTTATGAGAGTTTCGACACACCCTCGTATTTTTTTAACCTTATTATACTTGTTATCAACTAGAAATAAAGTCCGAACCCTATTTTGAAGCCCAATTTACTGTATTCAGAAGTATGGTTAAAACTCAAATCATAATATACAGCAGGTTCTACGGTCAGATTTCGTCCCAGAAAGAATGCATAACCCACTTCCGGTGTCAGGCAAACAAGATTCTTCTTATAATCCCCATTAGAAAGATGTTTGTAAGCCATTCCAAGTCCGCCATATATCCCACAACTAGATAAATAATAACGTCCTTGTGCTCCAATACTTGTCTCATCTGTTCCATGTTCCACATACTGTCCTTTGAAATTTAACAGTATCGCAAAGTTGTCGGCAACAAAAGCACCACCTCCCAACGTAAAGCCAAAATTGGTTCCCTCATACTTGCTATGAGAGAGGTCAAGCCCTGTCAATGAAGCATTCACATACCAAACATCCTTTTCAAACTGTGCATGTGCACCTAATGTCGTTACTACCAACATCACCAAGCTGACTAAAAATTTCTTCATAAAGTTGTCGTTTAAGTAAATATTCTATTTCTTGTTCTCCATGTTCTGCCTTTCCTGTTCTCTACGCTTTTCCTGCTTACGAAGAACAATCCAAAGCAAGGCAATGATAAGATAGGATACCCCTATCGTTACATATTTTTCCGTATTACCAATCTCTGTATTCCGCGGAATAAAATAAATAGCCATTATTGTGGTGTAAATAAATAACGCCATGGGCAACCTAGTTGATTTCTTATATTTTCTCATATACTATACTACTTTGTTTTTTATACCAAGTTATAAATCCTATAGCTGCAACCAGCGTACATATTCCTCCCAACACATACGAGATATGACCGGAAAGTGCCAATCCTTCGGGCGCAATACAAATATAAGTAGAACAAACCGCTGTCATAAACAGAGCCGGCAATAACGTAATATAATAATTCTTTTTCATACGCACCAAATATACGGTTATCGCCCATAAAGTAAAGACAGACAATGTTTGATTACACCATGCAAAGTAACGCCAAATCATATCAAATCCTGCCGCATCGCGTTGGCTATACAGCAAAATACCAATAGTCACAGCAAAGATGGGAATGCAAATCAATAAACGTTTTGTTACACTTTTTTGTTCCAAATGCATAAAGTCGGCAACAATCAACCGGGCCGAACGCAATGCTGTGTCTCCACTGGTGATAGGTGCTGCAATCACCCCTAGTATTGCCAGCAACCCTCCAACTGTTCCCAACCATTCTTTTGTTATACTATCCACTATTATCGAAGCATTGCTTTCTTCCATACCATTCCGATGGAAGAAGTAAGTAGCGGCAGCCGCCCATATCAATGCCACAATACCTTCTGTTACCATTGCTCCATAAAAAATCGGACGACCATATTTTTCGTTCTTCATGCAACGGGCCATCAAAGGAGACTGTGTAGCATGGAAACCACTAATGGCACCACAAGCAATAGATACAAACATGATGGGGAAAATAGGCAAACCGGCAGGATGAGTATTTTGTATGCCGTCTGTTATTTCGGGCAAAGCCGGATGATGCCATATCAACATAGCTAAAATTCCGACTGCCATGAACAACAAAGCAATGGCAAACAATGGATAAATCTTGCCAATAATCTTATCCACCGGCAGCAGGGTAGCCAACATATAATAAACGAAAACAATAATAATCCAAAAAGTTACATCCATATAATCAGGCGTTAACTTGGCCAATAAACCGGCAGGCCCGGCAACAAACACCGCTCCAACAAGTATCATCAGAACAACAGTAAAGCCACGCATCAACTGTTTGGTAGGAAGTCCCAGATAACGGCCGATTATTTCGGGAAGACTCTCACCATTGTGCCGTAGAGAAAGCATTCCTGATAAATAATCGTGTACAGCACCGGCAAAAATAGTTCCCAATACAATCCATAGATAAGAGGCCGTGCCGAATTTTGCTCCCATAATAGCTCCAAAGATAGGGCCTAGACCTGCAATATTAAGAAACTGAATCATGAAAATCTTCCAAGTGGGAAGGGGAATAAAGTCTACGCCATCCTCCATAGTCAGAGCCGGTGTTTTTCTATTCTTATCAGGGCCGAAAAGACGCTCTACATAGCTTCCATATAAAAAGTATCCGCCTATAAGAACCAATAAT
>ERZ791667.1062-NODE-1062-length-10880-cov-6.61931_pt1 | contig 10880 bp, 9 predicted proteins | sample MGYA00509959_ERZ791667 | MGnify/ENA primary metagenome ERZ791667 (study PRJEB30046, sample SAMN00715196) | human gut metagenome | study: EMG produced TPA metagenomics assembly of the A metagenome-wide association study of gut microbiota in type 2... | reverse complement strand
TACACTTGCCTCCGTCCATCGTTGCAATTTCGTCTTGGCTCATCAGCTCTTTGCCACAATGTCAAGTGGTAAATTCAAAAAAGGACAAGCACTATCAAAGAAAGCAGTCTTTCATAGTGCTTGTCCTTTTCTTATTCATGTTTTCTGCCTTGCATTGTTCGAAACGCAGAACTATAATATACTCGATGGAGGTGCGAAATGGATTATATGACATTGAAAGAGGCCGCTGAGAAATGGAGCGTGTCACCTCGTAGGGTAAATTATTATTGCGCTGGTGGTCGTATCCCCAGCGCTGTAAAGATGGCCGGTGTTTGGCTGATTCCCAAAACTGCGGAAAAGCCGATTGATGGCCGGACGAAACAGGGAAAGGAACAGAAGCATGAGTAAGATATTACTTTTGGAAGATGATTTGAGCCTGATCAACGGGCTTTCCTTTGCGTTCAAGAAGCAGGGATTTGAATTGAATATTGCCAGAACGTTGAAAGAAGCGGATGCGCTGTGGGCGGATGGCAGGTATGATTTGTTGGTACTGGATGTATCCCTGCCGGACGGCACCGGCTTTGAATTTTGCAAACGGGTGCGGCAGGTTTCCAAGGTGCCGATCATCTTTCTGACCGCTTCGGACGAAGAAACGAGTATCATTATGGGGCTGGATATGGGCGGCGACGACTATATCACCAAGCCCTTCAAGCTTGGAGTCCTGGTTTCACGGGTCAATGCCCTGCTTCGCCGTGCAAAGGATTTCAGCGCAACGGACACAGAACTGCAATCGAACGGAATCAAGGTTCTTTTGCTGCAGGGTCAGGCTTTCAAAAATGGGGAGCTGTTGGATTTGACCGCTGCTGAATACAAGCTGCTGTGCCTGTTTATGCGAAACCCCAATACGGTGCTTACCAAGGAGCAGATATTAGATAAACTGTGGGACTGCGACGGAAATTATATCGACAGCAGCACCCTCACCGTGTATATGCGGCGGCTTCGCATGAAGATTGAGGATAACCCCAGTGACCCGCAGATGCTCCTGACCGTCCGTCGCATGGGCTATAAATGGAATGTAGTAGGGTGAGGCAGCCTATGAAAATACTTGCAAATAAGGATATCAGAAATCTGTTTCTTGCGGTATCGGTTATCTGGGCAGCATCCCTCCTGCTGGCACAGGGCTTTTTATGGCTGCGCTATCAAAGGCTTTCTTTGTGCCTGCTGTTTATTTTTTTGTTGGCGGCGGCGGCTATATGGGTGGTTTGCTGCTCCTATTTCAAAAAGCAGAATAAGATCATGGAACAGGCGGTATCCCAGATCAATGTGTATCTTGACGGGGATAGCAACGCACGTATTGAATGCGACAGTGAGGGGGAGCTATATCGGCTGTTCCATTCCGTCAATTCCCTGGCGGCGGTTTTGAACGCCCACGCAGATAACGAGCTTCGGGAAAAGGAATTTTTGAAAAATACGATCTCCGATATTTCCCACCAGCTGAAAACACCGCTGGCGGCACTGAATATTTATAATGGCCTGCTTCATGAGGAAGATATAGAAGCGTCCTCCGTGAAAGAATTTGCTGACCTGTCTGAGCAGGAGCTTGACCGCATGGAAACGCTGGTGCAGAGCCTGCTGAAGATCACAAGGCTGGACGCCGGTTCCGTCACGCTGGAAAAGGGGGCCGAGAATGTGGCGGATATGCTGCGGGATGTTGAGCTGCATTTCGCATACCGGGCCAAACAGGAGCATAAAGAACTTGTCCTGTCCGGCCCGGAGGAGGTCCTTCTTTTCTGCGACCGCGACTGGCTGACCGAGGCCATTGACAACATCGTGAAAAACGCCCTCGACCATACGGAGAGCGGCGACGCGGTTCATATTACATGGAAAGCTCTGCCCAATGCCGTTCAGATCGCCGTAAAGGACAACGGCTGCGGCATCCATCCGGAGGACCTGCACCATATTTTCAAGCGGTTCTACCGCAGCCGCTTTTCCCAGGACAAGCAGGGCATCGGGCTGGGCCTGCCGCTGGCAAAGACCATCGTGGAAGCCCATAGCGGCACGATTGAGGTGGACAGTGAACTTGGAAAAGGCACGACCTTCACCATGAATTTTTTAACTCCTACAAAATTGTAGGCTGAGTGTAGGGTTACAGTAATATTTCGGTGCTATCCTTTCCTCATAGGCAGGAAAAACAAAAGCAGCCCGCCTATTTCGCAAAACATGAAGAAAGAGGTATATGCACGATGAATTTATTAGAGGTCAAAAACATTTGTAAGACCTATGGCAGCGGAGAAACCGCAGTCAAGGCTTTGAAGGATGTCCGTTTTTCCGTTCCCAAGGGGGAATATGTGGCCGTCGTGGGGGAATCCGGTTCCGGCAAAAGTACGCTGCTGAACATGATCGGCGCGCTGGACACGCCCACGACCGGCAAGGTGCTGATCGACGGTAAGGACATTTTTGCCATGGACGAGCGCAAGCTGACGGTATTCCGCCGCAGGAACATTGGCTTTATCTTTCAGGCGTTTAACCTTGTGCCGGAGTTAACGGTGGAGCAGAACATCATCTTCCCGGTGCTGCTGGACTACCAGAAGCCGGATAAGAAATATCTGGAAGAACTTCTTGCGGTACTGAACCTGAAAGAGCGCCGGAACCATCTGCCCAGCCAGCTCTCCGGCGGACAGCAGCAGCGTGTGGCGATTGGCCGTGCGCTCATTACCCGGCCAGCCCTGATCCTGGCTGACGAGCCGACCGGCAATCTGGACACCCAGAACAGCAGCGAGGTCATTGCCCTGCTGAAAGAAGCATCCAAAAAGTATGAGCAGACGATTATTATGATTACCCACAACCGTAGTATCGCGCAAACGGCTGACCGGGTATTGCAGGTATCGGACGGTAACCTCACCGATTTTGGGAGGTGCCGGGAATGAAAAGCTATTTAAGCCTTGTGCCGATCTCTGCAAAGGTGCGGAAACGGCAGAATCGGATGACCATTCTGTGTGTCATTATTTCGATATTTCTGGTGACAGTAATTTTTAGCGTGGCGGATATGATGATTCGAACCCAAAGCGACCGAATGACCGGCAAAAACGGAAGTTGGCACATAGAGTTGGACGGCATTTCTCAAGAAACAGCCCTGAAAATTGCGGAGCGGGATGATGTGGTTTCGATTGGTGCAGTTACGATATTTAACCCGGACGGAGAACTGCCCTACCGCATGGACGGAAAAAGGGTTGTACTTTATGGTATTGATGAATCCTATCTGACAATGAATTCAACTGGTGCCGCCGAAGGACGCTTTCCGCAGGGAATGGGCGAAATCATGCTCAGCAGCAATGCAGCGCGTGTCCTTCAAGTTGCAGTTGGGGACACTGTTACACTACGTACGCCGTCCGGAGACTGGGATTTTACAGTGTCCGGTTTGGGCGGTGTGGAGGAAAGCTACTATTCCGGGCAATATTCTTTGATGGATGCCTACCTGCCGCGCACAGCATTTGCAGCGCTGATGGAGCAGAACAACGTCCATAATCTTCAAACGTCATATTATGTCCAGTTTACCAGCGCGTCTAAGGCAGCTAAAGCAATCCCGGAACTGACGGCACAGCATAACCTGCCGGAAAATGCTGTCTCAGAAAACACCGGTGTGATGGCTATCGCCGGACATAGCGATAGCAGCGCCGCAAAAAATGTTTACAGCCTTGCCGCAGTTCTGTTTGTGCTGGTTCTTCTGGCAGGTGTACTGATGATCTCCGGCAGCATGAACAGCAATCTGGCACAACGAATCCAGTTCTTCGGAATGATGCGCTGTATCGGCATGAGCAAATCTCAAATTATCCGATTTGTCCGTTTAGAAGCGCTTAACTGGTGCAAAACGGCTGTGCCCGTAGGCGTTCTGCTTGGCACACTTGCCAGCTGGAGCATTTGCGCGGCGCTGCATTATGGCATCGGTGGCGAGTTTTCCACAACACCGGTTTTTCAAATCAGTCCTGTAGGTTTAGTCAGTGGCATCGTGGTCGGTATCGTGACCGTCCTGCTGGCGGCAGAGTCACCGGCGCGACGGGCGGCACGGGTCTCACCTGTGGCGGCGGTCTCCGGCACGGGAGAGAATCTTTCCGCTTCGCGTCATGCTTCAAACTATAGCTTTGGAAAAATCGAGTTGTCGTTGGGAGCCCATCACGCCATTGCCGGTAAAAAGAACCTGTTTTTAATGACATCTTCTTTTGCACTCAGTATTGTTTTGGTGCTCTGCTTTTCTGTACTGCTTAAATTTGCCGGCTTGCTTTTGCCCGGTCAAGCTCCGTGGCAGCCGGATATTCTCTTGAACGGGTACGGAAACGAACAGGTATTGTCCCGCAGTATGGCAGAACAGCTGCGTGCGATTCCGGGTGTTGGGTATGTCTGGGGCGCAACCGGTCTTACCAACACTCCTGCCAGCAGTCCGCAGAAAGAGGTAGAGCATGTGGTGCTGGGTTCCTACGATGATTTTATGATGGAAAAAAGCAGGGATCTCGTTGTAGCAGGCAGGATGGCCGATCAGGCAGCCAGCAGCAACGAAGTCATGACGATCTATAATAAAAACAACCCGTTGAAGGTTGGAGATACCGTTTATATAAGCGGAAGAGACCTTACCATTGTGGGGGCTTTTTCGGAGGGAATGTTCCCGGATGATGTTACAGTCATCTGCCCACAGGCGCTATTTGACCGTCTGGTCGGAGCGCAGAACTATAATATGATCGGCGTTTTGCTGAACGATTCAGCAACAGAGCAGACTGTAATGCAAATTGCCCACCTTGCAACAGACGAGATCATTGTATCGGATGTGCGAGAGCGTAATTCGCAGGAAGCTGCTACCTATCTGGCTTCCAGAATTGTCGTATATGGTTTTCTGGCGATTATTGGACTGATTTCTCTTTTTAATATTGTCAACAGCATTTCGATGAGCGTTTCTGCCCGTACAAAGCAGTATGGCGTCATGCGTGCAATTGGAATGGATGGCAGTCAGCTTACTCGGATGGTTGCTGCGGAAGCCTTTACCTATGCTGTTTCCGGGCTGATTGTCGGCTGTATTGCCGGTCTGCTGCTGAGCCGTATGCTGTACGCTCGACTCATTACACGCTATTTTGGCATGACATGGCATCTGCCAGGAATGACGCTCTGCCTTATCATTCTATTCGTATTTGCTGCCGCAGCTCTTGCGGTTCATGCCCCAGCGAAGCGGATTCGAAACATGGCAATTACTGAAACAATCAATGAATTATAATTGCAATCCACTTTGGAAAATTTAATGTAACATCTGCCGGACGACGGCAAAGAAAAAATCCCCATCCCTCATTGATTGAGAGATGGGGATCACTGATTATTCTGTAATCTCCGGGATTTCTCCGACAAAGTTATAAATGATCCTGACTTCCTGCACTTTCTGTCCGTCAATCTTCTTGACTTCACCCACCAGAATCTTGCTGATGAGCCGGTTCAGCACCGCCTCGTCCAGTTCTTCAATGGCGGCGTAGCGCCGGATTTCCCGGATAAAGGTGCGGACTTCGCTTTCCTGTTCGTCAGAGTGTCGCATCATCAACATCAGGTCTTGCAGGCGCTTCTGGTTGGCTTCCTGCTCCTGTTCCAGCGCCGCCGTCAGCTTCATAAAACGCTGCTCGGTCAGTATCCCTTTAGCCTTATCGGTGTAAAGGCTCAGGAACATCCCGTCAATCTCCTGATTTCTGGCTTCCAGCCGCTGGCGTTCTTTCTGCGTCTGGGAAGCGTCTATCAGATACCGGCGCTCCATCCGGCTGCTCAGTCGCTGATAAAATGCGTCGGCATCTTTGAGAGCCTGTGCCGCCAGTTCCTGAATGTCCTTCAGAACAAGGTCATACAAATCCCTTGCCTCGATCTTATGGCTGGTGCAGGCGTTCTTGCCCAGCCGGTTGTAGGTCTGGCAGATATAATACGCCTTGTCAATCGGCTCCCGCATCTCGCCGGTAAAACGGTTTTTTCCGGTTCTGCCCACCTTTTCATACCGCACCTGCATGGACTTTCCGCAGGTAGCACAGTAAATGATACCGTGGAACAGGTTATAGAAGGGACAGGAGTTGCCTTTCATAATGGTAGGTCTGCGGTCAATGATTGACTGCACCTGCTCCCATTCTTCCGGAGAAACGATTGCTTCATGGCAATCCTCAATGATTTCCCAGTCCTCACGGGGGATAATGTCATAGGTGTTGGAACGAATCCCTTTCTGATGTGTCCGGCAGACCAGATGTGCGCCCTTATAGAATGGGTTTCGCAGGATATGACTGATCCTTGCACCGCCCCACGCATAATAGTTGACGTCACATTCCGTATTGCTCTTTACCCTCGTGATAGGAACCTTGTCATCCATGAGCTGCTTTGCGATCCGCATACAGCCCCAGCCGTCCAGCGCCATGTCATAGATTTTTCGGATCACCGGCGCCGTCTCCGGGTCAAGGATCAAATGCCCCCGGTCATCCGGGTCACGCATCAATCCGAGAGGCGGCTGCCCACCACAAAACTTTCCCTGCCGGGAACGGGTCATACGCCCCGCCAGCACCTTTTTGGAAATATCCCGGCTGTACATATCATTCAGGATATTCTTAAAGGGCGTGATGTCCATTTCCTGGCGGGTCAGGCTGTCAACTCCGTCTGTAATGGCGATATATCGTACATTGTGTTTGGGGAAAAAGATTTCGATATAGCTGCCGGCCTCGATATAATTTCTGCCCAGTCTGGACAGGTCTTTTGTGATGACACAGCCAATCTTTCCCGCCTCAATATCAGCAATCATACGCTGAAAGGAAGGACGGTTGAAGTTGCGGCCTGTATAACCGTCATCCACATAATACTCATACTGGAACATCCCGTTTTTTTCGGCAAAGTCCCGGAGCATAAGTTTCTGGTTGCTAATGCTCATGCTCTCATTATCGCTGCCATCGTCCAGAGAGATACGGCAGTAAAGCGCTGTGATTTTTTGATTGACTTGTTTTTTCCTGCTCATAGTGTTCTCCTTCTATGAACAGGGACACGATACCATTATAATACCATGTCCCCGTTCCTGATTCAACCGCTTTACGCCGCTTTTTGTGCCATTTCCCGATGTTCTAACCATTCCTCGAAGTGTTCGCAGGTCTGGCGCTCGATCAGCTGCTCAAAGGCTTCCCGCATGGTTTTGTCCCCGGAAAACTCCCGAACCACCACGAACCGGACTTTTTTATTCTGCTTCTTGTTTTTCTCCATAGGCTACCTCCATAGTGTGACAGTCCAGATAACCGTGTGCCGGCAACGAAGTCCGGCAACCAGCCTATAAAAACCTGTAAATGAATATCTGACTGTCAATCTTTGCTTGATAAGTTTTCTTGTAAAATCTCGTTGCTTTCGTTGCCGGACAGAAAATACTTGTGAAAAATCCTTTATTTATGGGCTTTTTCTATATCAAAACCATAGATTTGCCAGCAACGAACCCGGCAACCAACTGGCAACCATCCCGGCAACAGACCATCATTCTCAGGCAATCCACTCCTTCGGAAGTTCCAGCTGGCGGCATTCTTCCTCGCTCAGTTCCACAAATCCGCCTTCGTTGTCGGACAGTTCGTTGTCGAAATTGTCACATTCCCAACCCTTTTGCCTGCCGTACCCGGCGAACATCCTGGGATTGGAGAAAGGCTTCCAGCCGGTCACGACTGTGTTCATGATCTCGTTGATATTGTGCAGCTGCCACCGCTTCGGCTGGTCAAAGGTATGCCCCAGCGCCTCCTTGAACAGCTGCTTGGAACAGACCATGTTCCCAGTGTAGTGTTCCAGAAAGCCCTGTATCTGCCCGGCCTCCGTATCCTCCGGCATGAAGTCCTTCTGCACCTCCACCAGCTGACGCTGGATGCTCTTGCTGAATTTCATGGAATACTGTCCGCTGCGGTAAATGGTCATGGCTTCTGCCCACACCTGCAAAAGATAGGCTCTGGAAGCATCCTCGTCCTCCAAAATATGAACCTCCGCATTCTCCGAGTAAATCATGATTGGGAGAAAGCGCCGGTTCCCGGCCCGATCCAGCGGCAGGAAGTCCAATGTGTTGGAAGAACCGCCGAACACACACTGCCGCAGCCGGTCTTTGGGCTGGGATTCATAAGGCGTTCGGTAGGTTTCCTTCTGTCGGCTGATAAAGGAGCGAATTTCTTCAATGCTCTTTGCGCTGCTGGTGGCAAGCATTTCCGACATCTCGATGATCCAGTGGCCTTGCAGCTTCTGGAACACCCGGTCATCGTCCAGCTTTTTCAGGTCATCGGAAAACCACTCGTCCCGGATTGCCAGCAGGCGGAAGAAAGTGGACTTCCCGGCACCTTGGCCGCCTACCAGACAGAGCATTTCCTCATATTTGGAACCGGGACGGAATACCCGGCGGATAGCGCCCAGCAGGAAGTGTTTCAGCATTTCTTCCACATAGTCGCTTTCATCAGCGCCAAGAAAGTGGTGCAGGCAGGAACGGATGCGGGGTGTCCCGTCCCAGACAAGGCTGTTCAGCACATCCTGAATCGGGTGATAGCAATTTTCGTTTGCTACAATGGAAAGTGCAGCTGTGATCTTTTTCTCACTGGTCAGCTCGTAGTTCTGCTCAAAATAGAGGAGAAGATATTTCACATCGGTATCTGTTAAGGCGCTGGTGTTCCTGCGCCAGCCCAAATCCCGTACAATGTCCACCCGGTCGGTCAGGAGATTTAACCGGATAGCATCCCGCAGGAGCGGATCACAGCAGAACACGATCCGGCAGTTGTCGATGGTATTGGCGGTTTTTCCCTTATCGGTGACAGAAAGGCTCTCCCGCACATCTTGGGCGCTCTGTTCCGGCGCTATGGCCTCGGCTGCGCTCATCACAGCCTGCCGGGTGGCTGGCGGTAAATTCTGATATTCGCTGCTCAATTTTCTTCACCTCTTTTCCATACTCAGCAACCACGGAAGCACGTTCTTCTATGCTGTCAGACAGGAGAATATCCAGCAGATATTCGATATATGGCTGCCTGTGCAGAGCCTCCACAAACAGGGGATGCCAGTCATCCTCCGGCTGTTTGGGAGCATATTCTTCTTTCCAGCGTTCCAGCAGACGCAGGTAATCGCACAGCACCCGAAAACATTTCTGCTCTGCCTGCCGGTATCGCACTTCCTCGCTGATTTTTCTTTTGATGATTGTCTTTCGTGGCGGACCATGACCTTTGCTGTCAAGACTGACAGAGAAATCCTCTGCCAGCTTCAAGGCAGCTTCCTTACTGCCCAGTCCAAAGAGGCGGGAAGTGAAATCAATCACATCTCCGTCCCCCTGACAGGCAAAGCAATGGAACCGCCTGTCCACCTTCATGCTGGGATGTCTGTCATCGTGAAAAGGACAACAGGCCATCCCGTTCCGTCCTACTGGAATCCCATAAAATTCCGCAGCCTGTCTTGTCGTGACAGACTGCTTTACTGTTTCAAATACATTCGATTTCCCCACCTCCAAACAAAACAAAAGGCACCCGGTTTCCTCAGAAAATCAGATGCCTTACAACTCCATATCCTGTTTTTTTGTCGGGGCGATCCGCCCCTCACGTTCCCATCGCTCCCGGTTCTTCCGGTCAGCGTCCAATTTGCCTTTCGCCAGCTTCTCTTTGATGGATTCTCTGGCTTTTTTCTTAATCTGCTCTTTGCCAGCCTGCTTGACCTCCGGCTTCAGCAGCACAGCCTGCACCTTTTTGAGAATCTTTTCTGCGGACTGCTGTAATTTTTCCCGTGCCCTTCCCAGTAGGGTATTTGCAATCTTCACCACTTCCGGCGAATTTTTTGCATTGGGGGATACCACGCTCTTTCGGTATTTCTCGATCACTTCCAAATCCTCAAGCTGGGTCTGTTCCCGTACCTTGTCTGTCACGACCTCCACTGCCTTGTCATAGGCCACATCGGAAACATCCTCCAACAGCGTCTCCACATCCTCGATTTTGAGCGTCAGTTCTTCCAGCTTTTGCTCCTGCGCCGCCATCTGTTCTTTCTGCTTCATCAGGATATAATCCTGCTTTTCCAGATAGTCACGCCCACCATAGGACGGCTCCTGTTCCAGATGAAGTCCATGCCGTTTGGCAATGTCAAACAGGATTGTCCGGCAGACTGCATCGAAAGTCTGTTTCCGGTTATTGTGCTTTCCTTTGGGCTGCTCCGGTTTTGGGAGAGGGATACCCAGTTCCTCCAGCGCCTTTTCCTGCTGGGGACACAATTCTCCATACCGATTTTCACAGTCGAACACATGGCGCTCGTGAATATGCGGTGTTCCCTCATCCAGATGGAGCGCCCAGTCTAAAATGTGGATATGAGAACCGAAACGGCGCTCAAATTCTTCATAAAATTCACTGACGATGAGCGCCAGCGTTTCCGGTGAGACGGATTCCTCTATCGTGCCGATCTGGTAGATGCTTTCTTCCGGACAGGTCTTGTTATTTTTCAAGAGGTCATCCACAGTACGGTTGCGCTCAATATGCCGGGTTTTCTCATTCCGGGCGTTCTGGGCATTTACATGGTCGGCATAATGCTCGTAGTAATACATCCGCTCAATTTCCTCAAAGCTGAAATCCGGCTGCTCCGGGTTATCCCGAAAGTCGTGGGTGGTAAATCCCCGGTAGCAGTCCCAGTACACATTTTGTCTGGCACGCTCAGCGTCAATGTGTTCGCTGTTTTCTACATCGAACCGGCGGTCATTGTGACGGGGATTGTAAGTGCCATGCTTCCCGGAGCGCCCATTGTGCCTTGTTAATTTCAAACATTTTTCCTCCTTCCTGCAAAGCTGTTCCGGGCTGGGGAGGGCGGCGAAGCCGCCAAACCTGCGGAATTTTGCGTCAGGTAATACCCAGTACAAGTTGACGCAGGCATCAACTTTCCCTGGG
>ERZ791667.1054-NODE-1054-length-10952-cov-1.89355_pt1 | contig 10952 bp, 9 predicted proteins | sample MGYA00509959_ERZ791667 | MGnify/ENA primary metagenome ERZ791667 (study PRJEB30046, sample SAMN00715196) | human gut metagenome | study: EMG produced TPA metagenomics assembly of the A metagenome-wide association study of gut microbiota in type 2... | reverse complement strand
ACCCTGGACCCATTGATTAAGAGTCAATTGCTCTACCAGCTGAGCTAAGAGTGCTTGTTTCTCGTTTGCGGTTGCAAAAGTATGGCTTTTATTTTATATTACCAAATAAACAGGCCTGTTTTTTACTCTTTTTTCTCACATTTATTCAAACTCATAGAGCTCCGAAGGCGTATTTCTCTTTAAAGCAAGTAGTTGCACATCTTTCCCGACAATAATACCTTTACTCTTCAATTTCCACTCAACTGTCTTATATGCTAACTCCGGATGATTATTATCTTTACTCAGATGGCAAAGCCAAATATAACGAAGATGCTCCATTATGTTTTCCGCAAGAAAGTTGGCGGTATCTATATTACTCATATGACCTGTTTTGCTTGAGATACGCTCTTTCAGATATGTCGGATAAGGTCCCATACGAAGCATTTCTTCATCATAATTAGCCTCAATGATCAGATAGTGGGCTTTGCAAATATATCGGGTAGCAGTTGGAGTAATTTCTCCCAAGTCGGTAAGGAATGAAAAAACCTTTCCGTCAATTTCTATACAATAACCTACATTATCTGTTCCATCATGCGGAACTTCAAAAGACTCGATACGAAAATCTTCCAATTGCATCGGTTCTTCTTTCTCCAAATAGCGTACAGAACCATGCAACTTTTCTGTCATACAATAGCTTTTATTGATTCCTGCATGTACACGTGCCGTAGTATATACCGGAATATTCAATTTCTCACCTAAATGTCCTACAGCTTTAATATGATCGGCATGATCGTGAGTAATAAATACTGCACGTATTGAGTCCATAGTCACATTTATGTCCTTCAGTGATTTTTTAATGGTACGAATTCCAATACCCGCATCAATCAGTATGCCATATTTTTCGGTACCTAGATAATAGCAGTTTCCACTACTGCCACTGGCCAGGCTTATAAATCTAATCTTCATTATTCTCTTCTTTTTAATGCAAATTGCCGGCAACTTTTATGGCAAATTGTCGGCAAATATACATAAAAAAGGAAACAATCAGACGTTAGTTTTCTTCTTTTTATCGATGAAATCAGTGATTTTTGCAAAAATAAGCAAAGCAATTGCTGCAACCAAACCGATTGCCGCAAAGTAATACCAGATGTAATGTGCATTCACACTGGCAACTTCCCAGGCCTCTCTGGATTCAAACAAAGTTGGATCCGGACAATACTTGGTCAGCAGAACGCCGGCAAGACCAAATCCGAAAATGGAAGATAAAAAAGAATGAAGATGACTAAACCCTAAATACATACCTTCCTCACCTTTAGGAGCCTGTAGAGAAAAATATTCCAGATAACGGGGAGATATAAAACATTCTGCCAAACCTTGAACTACAATACCGGCAATCATCATCAATGTAATGTTGCTCATTCCAGAAACAACTTCATTATCCAAAAGATTGCCGCATGCCATCAATAGAGCAGAGACCGGAATCAGAAACATACCAATATTCATTGAGGTAATAGCACTTCGTTTTGCCATCCAACGAGTTACAAAACTAACGCAACATACTACAACAAAAGGATTTACATTAGCAATCCATCCCGGTTTGGCTGTTTCACCTGCCATACGAATTACATACTTTGGCATCGTGGCATAAAGTTGGTGCTGCACCATCCAAAATCCCGTGATAATAAGTATTAGAATCAATAAACGCCAATTGGTGACAATACGCAAGAAACCTTGTCCGATCTCACGCATACTTTTTCCTTCTCCTACGGTATGAGTTGATTTATACAAAAAGAAAACAGCCAACAAAGCAATGAGAGTCATAAATCCGGAGAAATAGTTTATGTAAATATATGCCTGATCACCAATCATATTTCGGAGAGGATCGATAACTGTTTTTCCGGTAAAAGCACCGATGTTAACCATCATGTAGAAAATAGAATATCCACGTGCACGGGTAGCCTCGGTTGTTTCCTTGGCAACAGAAGCCGAAATAACAGACTTAATAAATGAGCCGCCTATCATGATTATAAATAAAACCGGCACTATCAACCAACGGAAAACGCTATCTGTCAATCCACTAAAATGGGTACTTGCCCCATAGCTCACCAACCCGGTACTTTCAAGCAATGTAGGCAATACTCCTAAACCAAAGTATCCGGCAGTTAATAACGAAAAGGCAACAAGCATTGATTTACGAAAACCAATCTTATCGGCATATGCTCCGGTAAAAATAGGAAGCAAGTATAATCCACCGGAAAAAAGACCGGAAATCATACTTGCTTCGAAATCATTAAAACCTAAAATAGTAGATAAGTAAATAGTGAGAACGATAAACACAGCATAGTAAGCCATGCGTTCAAACAGTTCGACTGTGTTGCTGACATAAAAGGCTCTTGTGAACCCTTTGGCAGCAGGCTGAGGGGAATTGTTCATTTATGTTTTTCTTTTTTTAAATTGATAATAGGACGCAAAGATAAGATTTTCTGCCAATGCGACACCCACACATCTAAAATAAAAGCCGGAAAAAGGCTTGCAAAGCGAATTCCCGACTCTGTTTATTGTAACAGATAAGATGACACTAATTAAAAATGAAAAAAGTTTTTAGCATTAAAATAACTGATATCTTCAACCATCTGACAGACACGCTCCATTTCCGACAAAGGTATCTCACCGTTTTCCACATCACCCCCCAATAAATTACATAAAGTACGACGAAAATATTCATGACGAGGATAGGAGAGGAACGAACGAGAATCCGTCAACATTCCCACAAAACGGCTCAATAATCCAAGAAGAGAAAGAGCATTTAATTGCCTTTCCATTCCATCCTTCTGATCAAGGAACCACCATCCCGACCCGAACTGAATCTTACCAGGTATACTCCCATCTTGAAAATTACCTATCATGGTGGCAATTACTTCGTTTGCACAAGGATTCAGATTATACAGAATTGTTTTAGTCAACTTACCTTTTGAATTCAGCCGATCCAGGAATTTACTCATGGCTTTAGCCGTAGCAAACTCACCTATTGAATCAAATCCCGTATCAGGCCCCAACTGCTTGAACATTCGGCTGTTATTGTTCCGAATAGCACCGTAATGAAATTGTTGTGTCCATCCTTTTTCCCAGTCCATTTCACCGAGCACAATTAACATTGCCGATTTAAACTTCAAAACTTCTTCTTTTGTCAGTTCCGAACCGCCGTATATTTTATTGAAAATAGTTTTAATCTCACCTTCCGTATAGTCCTCAGCATAAAATTCTTCGATCCCGTGATCAGACAGCTTACACCCTTGCTCTGCAAAATAGTCGTGACGTTTACGTAAAGCTAAGATCATATCATTATAGTCAGAAATAGTAATCTCACTTATTTCTGACAGTTTTTCTATATAGGTGCGAAAATCTGAAGGAACTTCTACAGCCATAACTTTATCCGGACGCCATGTGGGGAGCATCTTGATTTCAAATCCACTTTCGCGAGTTCTAATATGATATTCCAATGAATCGATAGGATCATCCGTTGTACATACGGTTTCCACATGATAACGCCGCATCATTCCGCGGGCAGAATATTCCTGAGAAGAAAGTTTCTCATTACATTCATCATAAATTTCACGTGCTGTTTTCGGATTTAGTACTTTATCAATACCAAATGCAGTTTTCAGTTCCAAATGTGTCCAGTGGTACAGTGGATTACGGAAAGTATATGGGACCGTTTCTGCCCATTTCTCAAATTTCTCCCAATCTGACGTTTCTTTACCGGTACAAAAGCATTCATCCACACCATTGGAACGCATGGCACGCCATTTATAATGATCACCGCCTAGCCATATTTCAGTTAAGGACTTAAACCGATAGTCATCCGCTACCATTTGGGGATTTAAATGACAATGATAATCAATAATGGGCATCTTAGCCGCATGATTATGATATAATTCCTGAGCCGTTTCGGTTTGAAGCAGGAAATTTTTATCCATAAAATTTTTCATTCTTTTGTGCTTTTATTGTATAGAATAATTATCTAAGACATAACCAAGATTACACTATTGATTATAAGCAAAATACCTTCTATTTATATTTTGATTTCATCAATCGTTATCGAACACAAAATTAAAAAAATTACTTAGAGATACAAAAATAAACCGGATATTTATAGGATTTTGGTCTTAAAATAAGAAAGGAAAAACGTTTTATCAGAATGAAGGTTACAGGATGTTAACTTCCTATTTCCAAGAAGTTAACTTCCTACATATAGGATGTTAATATCGTATTCTTAAGATGTTAACTTCTTAAAATACGGATATCCCAAATGTTTGGTGTGCACCGCATACTACTGCTTATACCTTCTAATAGGAGGTCAAATTTCTTCTTTTTTTGCAGCACGAAGGATAAGAGTAGTGGCTCCAATAGTAATAATGGCTCCGTCATCAATGCGAATACGGTCTTTATCCCCCAAGATCTCGTTCATCAAGAAAGTTCCGGTCAGGCTTGGGGCATCACGAAGAGTATAAACCAATTCTCCTTGTCTGTTATGCTTCACATTAATAATGCAGTGGCGTCTGTCCATACTCATATCACCGGTTTCAATCGGAGTATTAATATCTGTACCTACACAACGGCGGCCAATGATATTATCACCTTCTTGCAGAGGTAACACTTGCTTGAAACCGAAGACATTTTCAATGACAACGATACAGCCAAACTCTTCTTTATATACATCTTCATCCAATTTCTCTTCCTTACGAGGAGCCTTCATCTTACTCTTCCCCAGACGAATACTGAATTGCTTACCACAGTGTTCACATACAAAAACCAATGACTGGCCTTCGCTATATTTAGTTTCATCAAAAGAAAGATAGTTCTCACATTTAGGACAAAGAATTCTTTTCATTATAAAATATTTATTTAGCTAACATCCAGGCGTTCTTATAAGCCTCGTTCTCTCTTAATTTCAACAGTTGACGGTTGGCATCTTCACGATCGGCACATGACATAATACTCACGCGAATCTTACCGTCACCCGTCAATACTTTGGCACCTGTATATCCCTTGGCTTTAAGTTCACCTGCCATCGCCTCCGCATCTTTCGTATTAGCTACGCTGGCAATAATTATATGATATGGAAAAGTTTTTTCCACAACCTTGGTTTCGGTTGCTTTCATTGTCTTTTCCGGTTGGTTAACTTTCACTTCTTTTACCGCAACCGGCTTTACTACAGATGCTTTACGAACAGTGGACGACTTTTTCTTCGCAGTTGCCGGTTTGGTTTGTGGGATGGCATCAACTGATTTTAGCATAACCGGAGTCATTGCCACCGATTGTTTCTCTATCTTTTCAAACAAATCAGTTGGAAGTAGCCGGGCATAATTTCCTTTTTCAATATATGTATTCTCTACCGGTGTTGACATAAAGAAAAACAATGCAACCGCTGCAATCATAGCTACGGCATTTCTCAAAAAGGCCCAGTTCGCTCTGAATTCATAACTTGTCTTTTTCTTAAGAACAGTCGGAAGAATTTGTTCTTTCTCCGGACGTCGCAAAGCCGACAACTCCTTCATCTCAAACGAGTCGAGCCCATAGAGGTAAGGAGTGGTAATTTTATTGTCATAAGGAACAAACTCGTAAGTATTATGAATGGTATAGCGGATTTCTCCAATATTAGGAAGATCAGTTTTTCCATCCTCATGCAGAGCGGAGATAAGTTCTGCCACCTCTTTTTCTACCATTTTCGTAGCATCCGAGAAGTTAGTATCGTACACAGCCATATAAGATTGTACTAAGACACCATCATTCAACGTCAATTGAGGATTGAAACCAATAGTACGGGTAGGAGGGAGGAATAAATTCTCTTCAGCCACTCTCATAGCAGGAGCGTAGTGAGCTATAAATCCACCAAAACCGGGAACGATCACACAATCATTCTCTAATAATAATACTTCAATATGCTGTGCCAATTCAATCATGTGTGCAAAATTAACTGATTAATTCAAGATATGCCATAAAACCGCACATTTTATTATTAACAAATGCTAAACGCTGGCTTCCTTTCTTAGCCATCTATAACTGTCATATTAGAAAAAATGCCTACTTTTGCGCTACTTAATAATATCATCAGAAACGAATGAATTATATACAAACAGAAATAGATGGTGTGTGGATCATTGAACCGAAGATTTTTTTCGATCCGCGCGGATATTTCATGGAAGCATTCAAGCAACAGGAATTTGATGCTACTATCGGACAGATAAATTTTATACAAGATAATGAATCTCAATCTTCATTCGGCACGTTACGCGGACTCCATTATCAAAAAGGAGCCTATAGCCAAGCCAAACTAGTGCGTGTCATCAAAGGTGAAGTGCTGGATGTGGTTGTCGATTTAAGAAAGTCATCACCTACATTTGGAAAGCATATCAGCGTATTGTTAAGCGACGAAAATAAACGCCAGCTTTTTATTCCCCGTGGGTTTGCCCATGGATTTTTAGTGAAAAGCGAAATAGCTATCTTTACTTATAAGGTAGATAATATATATGCCCCCCAATCTGAGGCTTCTATCCTATACAATGATCCGGCATTGGCTATCGACTGGCCTATTGCCGATTCTCAACTTGTCATGTCAGAGAAAGACAAGCAGGCAGGAGCCTTTCGGGAAGCAGAATATTTTGAATAGAAACCCTCAATAAATAAAAGAACATGAAAATTGCAATTGTCGGAACCGGATATGCGGAAATTGGCGTGGATGTTACTTGTGTTGACACCAACAGCGAAAAAATAGAGGCGCTTAAAAAGGGGATTATCCCCATTTATGAAAATGGATTGGAAGAAATGGTCATCCGCAATACCAAAGCCGGTCGACTAAAGTTTACGACTTCACTGAAAAGTTGCCTGGATGATGTAGAAGTAGTGTTCTCTGCTGTCGGAACCCCACCTGATGAAGATGGAAGTGCTGATTTGAGTTATGTACTCGCTGTGGCACGTACCATTGGACAAAACATGAAGAAATACAAACTTGTAGTCACCAAAAGTACCGTACCTGTAGGTACAGCATGCAAAGTTCGTAATGCTATTCAGGAAGAATTAGACAAACGGGGTGCCAAAATAGAATTTGATGTAGCTTCCAATCCTGAGTTTCTGAAAGAGGGTAATGCAGTCAATGACTTTATGAGTCCTGACCGTGTTGTAATCGGTGTGGAATCGGAACGTGCAGAAAAATTAATGACTAAGCTATATAAGCCATTCATGCTAAATAATTTCCGCGTGATATTCATGGATATTCCCTCTGCCGAAATGACCAAATATGCCGCAAACTCAATGTTGGCTACTCGTATCAGTTTCATGAACGACATCGCTAATCTGTGTGAGTTAGTAGGAGCTGATGTAAATATGGTGCGTAGCGGTATCGGTTCGGATACCCGTATCGGACGTAAGTTCCTTTATCCAGGCATTGGTTATGGTGGGTCATGTTTCCCCAAAGACGTAAAAGCTTTGATAAAGACAGCAGAACAGAATGGATATCAGATGCGTGTGTTGCAGGCAGTAGAAGAAGTGAACGAAAATCAGAAAAGCCTGTTATTCGACAAACTGGTAAAACAATATAATGGAAATCTGGAAGGTAAAACAGTTGCATTGTGGGGATTGGCATTCAAACCGGAAACAGATGACATGCGCGAAGCACCTGCATTGGTCCTAATTGACAAACTGCTGAAAGCCGGCTGCAAAGTACGCGCCTATGATCCCGCAGCAGCAAATGAATGTAAAAGACGAATCGGCGAAACCATATACTATGCACGCGACATGTATGATGCGGTTTTGGATGCTGATGCTTTGATGCTGGTAACCGAATGGAAAGAATTTCGTCTGCCTTCGTGGGCCGTTGTGAAAAAAACAATGTCACAACAGGTAGTCATGGACGGACGTAACATTTATGATAAAAAAGAAATGGAAGAACAGGGTTTTATTTACCATTGTATCGGCAAATAATACCTTATACCACCGCATCCTCACAAACTTGATAACAGAGCTGAAAAGTTAAGAGTTTTTTTGTAACCCCCAATTTACTTTTCAGCTCTTTTTTTATATCTTTATCGATATAAATGAGTAATTTTGCACAAAATTAAACAGATGATAAAGTACATTGCAACATTGTTACTGACGGTCTTATTCGTAGCATGCAATAATGGCAAAGGACAACAGCCCTCTGAAGAAAATGAAGACCCCAAGGCCAAAGAGATTCTCCAAGGCATTTGGCTTGATGATGAAACTGAAACTCCCTTGATGCGCATAATAGGAGATACGATTTATTATTCCGATGCTCAAAGTGCTCCGGTTTATTTCAAAATCCTAAAAGATACGCTCTATACCTATGGCAAAGACGTAACCCACTATCAAATTGACAAGCAGAGTGAATATTCTTTTTGGTTCCATTCTCTGGCTGATAATATTATCAAGCTCCATAAGTCGGAAGATCCTAATGATACATTGGCATTCTCCTTTAAGTCGGTTGAAATTATTCCGACCTATACAGAAGTCACTAAGAAGGACAGTGTGGTAATGTTCGATGGCGTCCGCTACAGAGCCTATGTATACATCAACCCCTCACAAATGAAAGTAGTGAAAACAACTTATTCGGAAGATGGTATCAGTATGGACAATATTTACTATGACAATGTAATGCATATATGTGTGTATGAAGGCAAAAAAAGTTTATATGCCAAGGACATTACCAAGCAAATGTTTGTAGATGTAATTCCAACAGATTTTCTGCAACAGGCCATTCTATCTGATATGAATTTTACAGGAATTGACCGCAAAGGCTATCATTATCAAGCACTCGTCTGTATTCCGGAAAGTCCGGTATGCAATCTTGTGAATCTTACCATCAGTTTCGATGGAAAACTAAATATAACGGCTGCAAAATATAAATAAACCGACCTGACCGAAGAATTACAAATAGTAAAAAGAGTATTAAGAGAAAAAGGGCAGAAAAGTTTTACGCTTATCTTCTGCCTGATCTGGGTGCCGTAGAACGTCCACCGTTATTATTTTTTCTATTTCCGTTCCGGAAGTTTCTCCTCTTCCTGCGTTAGTATACGAACGAGGATTATATTGAGGAGCTTCCCCCAATTCAGCCGGTACCGGTATCTTATAAATTTCTTTTTCGAGGAAATTCTCGATATTCTTAAAATTAGTTTGTTCTTTCTCATTCACAAACGTGAGGGCAACTCCATCATTGTTCGCACGTGCAGTACGTCCGATGCGGTGAACATAATCTTCACTGTCATGTGGAACATCGAAATTAATCACCAACCGGATATCATCAATATCTATCCCTCTGGATACAATGTCTGTAGCGACCAAAATATTGATACGTCCCGATTTGAATTCATGCATAATAAATTCACGCTGTACCTGCTCAAGATCAGAATGCATTTCTCCAACATTCAACTTCATCATTTTCAGCGCCTTTGCCACTTCTTTTACTTTTATCTTTGAAGATGCAAAAATGATAACTCTTTCGGGCACCTCTTCCGCAAACAAGCTTCTTACAATACCCAATTTCTGATTTTCGTAACAGACATAAGCAGCCTGAACAATTTTTTCAGCAGGTTTCGATACGGCCAGTTTGACTTCAGCAGGGTTATTCAGGATAGTATTGGCCAATTGCTGAATCTTAGCTGGCATGGTAGCGGAAAACATAATCGTCTGGCGTTCTTTTGGCAAATATTTTACGATCTGCATAATATCCTCGTAGAACCCCATATCAAGCATACGGTCTGCTTCATCAAGAATAAAATAAGAAACCCGGGATAAATCAACGTATCCCAGACTCAGATGTGCAATCAGGCGTCCCGGTGTAGCTATAACCACATCGGCACCAAGCATCAAGCCTTTTTTCTGCTGCTCAAAAAGTATTCCGTCATTTCCTCCGTAAACAGCCACACTTGAAACAGGCATAAAATAAGAGAAGCCCTCCATTTGTTGATCTATTTGTTGGGCCAGTTCACGGGTAGGTGACATAATCACACAGTTGATGGCATCTTCCGGATGTCCACCTTCCGACAATTTATTCAATATAGGCAACAAAAAGGCAGCCGTCTTACCGGTTCCTGTCTGCGCTACAGCGATTAAGTCTCTACCTTCGAGTATTACTGGGATCGCTTGTTCTTGTATAGGAGTACATTCCTCAAAACGCATAGCGTCGAGTGCTTCAAGTACATTGTCATTTAATTGTAATTCGGAAAACTTCATCGTTTATTTTATTTGCTCGCAAAGATAGAAAATTCACTACGTAGTACAAATTTTTCGGGTTCTTTTATTCTTTCCACTCTTACATATTCAAATAAGAGTCCTTAAATCCCAGGAAGTAAAGTACGCCATCAAGCCCAATCGTATTAATAGATTGTTTGGCATTGGCCACAACTTTGGGTTTTGCATGAAAGGCAATGCCAAGACCGGCAACTCCCAACATAGGAAGATCATTAGCTCCATCCCCAACAGCAATGGTTTGAGCGATATCTACTTTTTCTACCTGAGCGATCAATCGCAGCAGTTCCGCTTTACGCTTTCCATCTACCACATCTCCCAAATAACGCCCCGTCAGCTTGCCGTCTACAATCTCAAGTTCATTGGCATATACATAATCAACACCGTATTTCTTCTGCAAATACTGTCCAAAGTAGGTGAAACCTCCCGAAAGGATAGCAATCTTATAACCATACTTCTTCAGAACATACATCAAGCGATCCACCCCTTCAGTTATTGGCAGACTCTCGGCAATTTCCTGCATTACAGATTCGTCCAGTCCTTTCAGCAGTGCAACCCGCTCACGAAAACTTTCCGTAAAGTCAATTTCTCCCCTCATGGCACGTTCCGTAATTGCTTTTACTTCAGCACCTACACCGGCACGTATAGCAAGTTCGTCAATTACTTCGGTTTCTATTAATGTAGAGTCCATATCGAAACAGATCAGACGG
>ERZ791667.1042-NODE-1042-length-11054-cov-2.03091_pt1 | contig 11054 bp, 7 predicted proteins | sample MGYA00509959_ERZ791667 | MGnify/ENA primary metagenome ERZ791667 (study PRJEB30046, sample SAMN00715196) | human gut metagenome | study: EMG produced TPA metagenomics assembly of the A metagenome-wide association study of gut microbiota in type 2... | reverse complement strand
TCAATAAAAGCCGTTTTATGGCAATATTATTTTTAATGTTCTCTTGTTTTGCATTCGCACAGACTACAAAACAAAATATCAAGCTTGAATTTTCCAATGCTCCTATAGCTAAAGTGATCGAAAGTATCGAGAAGCAAAGCGGATATTCATTTTTTTATAATAATGATATCAATGTCAATCAAAAAACGTCAATACAGATTACTTCGAATGACATTAACAGAATTGTAAATATGCTACTGAAAGACACATCCATAGCATATCGGATTTCCGAAAAACGCATCGTTTTATATCTTCGAAAAACTAACGAAGAACAGAAACGTTCCTATAGTATTTCAGGAACGATACATGATGCGTCAGGACCAATTATCGGTGCGTCTATTGTAACCAAAGATGGAAAGGGAACTATTACATCCATGGATGGCGATTTCCGGTTGGACAACATACATATAGGGGATGTTTTGACAGTGTCCTATGTTGGCTATCAAACACAGAATATTGTATTCAATGGACAGTCTAAGTTAAACATCGCCCTGCAAGAAGAAGCAACCGAATTGGATCAAGTGGTAGTTACAGCTTTGGGTATCAAACGTTCAGAGAAAGCTTTGAGCTATAATGTGCAACAGATTACTTCAGACGAGATTACTGCTGTAAAAGACCCCAACTTCATGAACTCATTAGCCGGTAAAGTAGCTGGAGTGACAATCAATGCCTCCGCTTCCGGTGCAGGTGCCGCTACCCGTGTAGTAATGCGTGGTGTAAAATCAATCACAAAGTCCAACAATGCCCTTTACGTAATTGACGGTATTCCAATGTTCAACATTGTAAACGAATCTTCTGACACAGGCGTCCTGACGGACCAACCCGGCACAGATGCCGTAGCCGACATTAATCCAGAAGATATTGAATCAATCAATATGCTGACAGGTCCTGCCGCAGCAGCACTTTATGGCAATGCCGCAGCTTCAGGCGTGGTTCTCATCAATACAAAAAAAGGTACGGAAGACAAAACAAGTGTCAATGTATCAAGCAGCACCACTTTTTCTACTCCCACCTTACTACCTAAACTGCAAAGTAAATATGGCAACAAGGACGGACAATTTGCCAGTTGGGGAGATCCTGTAAACAGTAATTACGATCCTAAGAATTTCTTCCGCACAGGAGTCAATACAATCAATTCGATGTCGCTTTCTACCGGAACCTCCAAGAACCAGACTTATGTTTCGGTCTCAGCCACAAACTCTACAGGTATCATTCCTAATAATAATTACGACCGCTATAACATTTCAGGCCGTAATACCGCCAATTTCTTGAATGACAAACTGGTTCTGGATTTCGGAGCCAATCTTATTTTCCAGAAAGACAAAAATATGATAGGACAGGGTCGTTACTTCAATCCGCTCACATCTCTTTATCTATTTCCACGTGGGGGAAACTTTGACGCTGTCCGTATGTATGAAACGTATAACGAGGGACTGGATATCTACGAACAATATTGGCCCTACGGTACACAAAGCCTGGAACTTCAAAACCCTTATTGGACAATCTACCGTAATATACGTGAGAATACTAAAAAACGTTTCATGACAAACGCATCCCTCAAATGGAAAATCACCGACGGAATTGATATTACAGGACGCTTGAAGTATGACAAGACAGATATGCGCTCAACCGACAAACGTTATGCAAGTACCATCGAACAATTTGCCAGTTCTTACGGTGGATATTATGATATACGTAAAGAATATAGCAGTTTCTATGGTGATGTCATGTTGAACATCGCAAAATCGTTCTATGACAACCAACTCTCATTGAGCGCCAACATCGGTTCTTCTATCAACGACCAACGTGAAGAACAGATCGGTCACGGTGGAAATCTGGATGGCATCTACAATTTTTTTGCTATTCACAATATAGACACATCCGCTAAATACAGAAGAATTCAATCCGGGTATATACAACAATCACAAAGCATCTTCTACAATATAGAAGTAGGTTACAAGAGTATGATATACTTGACAACTACCGGACGTAACGATTGGGAATCGCCATTGGCATTTACCGATACTCCCTGTTTCTTTTACCCGTCCATAGGTTTGTCAGGTATCATCTCCAGCATGGTGAAATTACCTGATTGGATTTCTTATCTGAAAGTACGCGGTTCGTATACAGAAGTAGGTAGTTCACCAGCACGCTTCGTGACTCGTCCCACTTATGAATTTAATATCGCTTCCGGAAAATGGAATTCAACTTCCATCTATCCGATGCGAGACCTAAAACCAGAAAGAACCCGCTCGTGGGAAATCGGAATCAACTCCAAATGGCTGAACAATCATTTGTCTTTCGATCTGACTTACTATCGTTCAAACACTCTTAACCAGACATTTACTGCCAGCCTTTCTACCTCGTCAGGCTATTCAAATGCGTATGTACAAAGTGGTAATGTGCGCAATGACGGTATCGAAATGGCATTGGGATATAACAACAAATGGGGTAATTTTGCCTGGGACAGTAACTTCACCTTATCGTGGAACAAGAATGAGATAACCCAACTGACCGAAGGGGCTGTAAATCCGGTAACCGGAGAACTTATCAATAAAGACACTTATGATATGGGACAATTCGGTAACCTGGATTCACGTATCATCCTTAAAAAAGGCGGAACTATTGGAGACGTATATGCCAATCACCTGATCAAAAGAGATGGCAACGGAAAAGTATTCGTCGATCCTAAAAGCGGAGCCATTTCCGTTGAAGCAGTAGATGAGTTTAAACTAGGCTCTATCCTTCCCAAAGCTAACATGGGATGGAATAATAACTTCTCATATAAAGGCGTCAACCTCGGTATTACGCTTACTGCCCGTATTGGTGGTATCGCCATGTCTGGAACACAAAGTATGCTTGACCAATATGGAGTGTCACAGATAACAGCCGATTGGCGCGATGCAGGTGGTATCCCCATCAATAATGGTATAATAACTGCCGAAAACTATTTTGATGCCATCAAAGGGTATGCAGCTTATTACACCTATAGTGCAACAAATGTACGCCTGTCAGAATTGAACTTAAGTTATACTCTACCTAAAAAATGGTTTCGTGACAAACTGAAAATGACTGTCGGGTTGGTAGGAAAAAACCTTTGGATGATTTATTGCAAGGCACCATTTGATCCTGAAGCTACCGCTTCCACCCAATCGAACTATTATCAAAGTTTCGATTATTTTATGCAACCTACTACTCGCAATATCGGATTTAGTCTAAAACTCAATTTCTAAACGAACGATTGTAATAATATGAAAAGAATTAATCAATTTATATATCTTGCCCTGAGTATTCTTTTAATGAGCAGTTGTATTGGTAAATTTGAAGAATATAATACCAATCCCTATCAACCGCCTACATTAAACTCACGGCTTTTATTCGCACAACTAATTTCATGTATGTCCTCAGTAGAAGAAAATCCTGCACAACGTAACATCACATTTTGGGCAGGTCCGTTCGGTGGTATGCTCACCCCATCTCACAACTGGAGCCGTTCACAACATTTCTACACATACAATATAGATGACGACTGGAACAAATGGTCGGTCGACTGGTATTTTAAGACTTTTTATCCAAACTATTTCTCTATCGAACGTTTCACCGAAGGCTCAGGACATTATTATGCACTAGCTAAAATCATGCGTGTACATATTATGCAAATCGTAGCTTCCATGCAAGGTCCACTCCCTTACACTCAAGTACAAAGCGGACAGTACGCGGTAGGCTATGACAATGAAGAAACAGCATGGAAAGCCATGATGGACGACTTGGATTACGGAATTGGCGTGTTGACTGCACTAGTAAACACTAATCCAAGTTTTAATGAGTTGACTACAGAAGACCGTATCTATGGTGGTGATTATAAGAAATGGATCAAGTTTGCCAACTCACTGAAATTACGCATTGCCGTGCGTATCAGCAATGCTCTGCCGGAATATGCACAAGAAAAAGCAGAGGAAGCTGTATCTCATGCCTATGGCGTCATGGACAGCAATGAATCTGACGCTTATGATAACTTAACCGGAGCTAACTACAAGAATGGTTTGGCAAGTGTAAATAGTTGGGGAGAAGTTCGTGCAAACGCTTGCATTGTGTCTTTTATGAATGGATATAAGGATCCGCGTCGTGACCAATACTTCACCAAAGTAAAAATTAACGGAGAAGAAGGATTTTTTGGAGTACGTTCAGGTATTAAAGGCATTTCAACAGACTGGTTTAAAGATTATTCTACTGTAAAAGTTGAGACGAAATCTCCAATGTTGATTTTCAATGCGGCAGAAGTGGCATTTCTGCGCGCTGAAGGTGCTTTAAAAGGATGGAATATGGGTGGAACTGCCCGCCATTTCTACGAGGAAGGCATCCGTCTCTCATTCAGCGAACACAAAGTATCCGGCGCGGACGCATATATAGCCAATACAACAAATATTCCGGCCAACTACGAGTGTCCACTCAATGTTTCTTACAATTATACTAATCCATGCAAACTATGTGTAGCTTGGGATACTCGTGAAAGTGCAAGTGCTAAAGAAGAAAATCTGGAACGTATACTAACGCAAAAGATGATTGCCAATTTCCCGATTGGAAATGAAACTTGGGCAGATTTCCGTCGTACGGGACATCCGGCTGTATTCCCGGCGTATAATAACCTTTCTACCCAAGGAGTTACAACCGAACGCCAGCAACGCCGTCTGCGTTTCTCCATAGATGAATACAGAAGCAACGAGGCCGCTGTATCAGAGGCTTGTACATTCTTGTATGGCGGGCAGGACACAGATGCTACCGACCTTTGGTGGGCTAAGAAAAACTAAGGTTTAATCATTCTAAAGATAAAAACAATATGAAACATTTGTTATATATAGCATGCATAGCGATATTGGGCATTACATTCAGTTGTAGTGACTGGACGGAAATGGAGCCTTTAAATTTTGATAAGCCGGAACCTACAGACGAATACTATGCCCAACTGAGAGCATACAAAAACACTGATCATCCGATTGCTTTCGGATGGTACGGAGCTTGGAGCGGAGTAGGTGCTTCTCTCTACACAAGTTTGGCAGGAATTCCTGATAGCGTAGACGTTGTTTCTATTTGGGGAAATCCTTACGGGCTTTCCGAAGCACAAAAAGCTGACTTGAAATATTGCCAGGAAGTAAAAGGCACAAAGTTTATGACTTGTTGCCTGCTAGGTTCCATCGGTAAAGGTTGTACTCCCCCGGAAGTAACCGCCAATTGGGCGGAAAACGGTTTCAGTTCCGCGGATGAAGCAGAAAAAGCTTTTTGGGGATATTCTGACGGTGCAGCAGAAGAACTTTACGAAAAAGCGATTCGTAAATACGCCAATGCAATCTGCGACTCTATTGACAAATATAACTATGACGGATTCGACATTGATTTTGAGCCGAATTTTGGTGCCAAGGGTGACTTGGTTAAAAATAATGCCCGTATGAAAATCTTCGTAGAAGAACTAAGCAAACGTGTAGGTCCCAATTCAGGTACCGACAAGATTCTGGCAGTTGACGGTGAACCGCAGTCCATGCCGAAAGAAACAGGAAAGCTCTTCACTTATTTTATTGTACAGGCTTACTATAGCACAGGTGACAGTGATCTGGACAGCCGTCTGAACCGCACAATCCGTAATTTCGAAGGCAACTTGACAGCAGAAGAAGTGGCTAAGAAATATGTAGTAACAGAAGATTTTGAAAAAGGCGGATATGCAACCAATGGCGGTAGAGAAGGTTTCAAAGACCGCGACGGCAACACCATGCCTTCCTTGCTCGGCATGGCACGCTGGCAACCCATTATCAATGGAAAGAAAGTACAAAAGGGTGGTATTGGTACATATCATATGGAATATGACTATAACAATGTACCCGAATACAAATGGCTACGCCAAGGAATACAAATTATGAATCCTTCTAAATAAAATCACATATTATGAGAAAAAATAAAATATACTCATTACTCATCGGATTGGCAGCATTGATTGCTTTAATCAGCTGCAAAGAAGAATATGAACCTATCAATAACCGGATTTATATCAGCGATGCTCTTACAAAGAATGTAAAAAAGGTTCCTGTCAACGTAGGTGAAATAACACAGACAAACTTCACTGTCCGTATAGCGGACAAGGTAGCCAATGATGTTCATGCTACTTTGATCGTTGATGAAACGATACTGAAAGAATATAATGAAAAAATGTCTGCCACTTATTCATTGCTGCCTACTGAAAGTTTCTCATTCGACAAAGACATTGTAATCAAAAGCAATACAGTGTCGGCTACTCCCACTGTAGTAACCATCAATCCATATGAAGCAGCAGAAGGTGTAAAATATGCCTTACCTATCAAAGTGGTAGGAGACGGAAGTGTGCAGGAAGAGGCATCAGGCTCTCAATACCTGCTCTTATTAGACAAACCTTGGTCGCAATCTACTCCATATCTAGGCAGCGGAAGCGGATTTAAATCCGACAGTGATTTTGACCCGATACCCTTGGACAACTTCACCATTGAATTTTGGCTATGGATAGACCGTCTCAATGTCACCAATCAAGCTATTGTCACCAATGACGCTTTTTATATTCGTATAGGTAACGATAACGGGCAGATCACGACCAAACAAATGCAAATCAACATTTTCGGTCCCAACGGAATGAATGAGAAACTGTTCTTCAACAAAGCCGATTTACAAGTAGAGACATGGACACACGTAGCGATGGCTTACGATCAAGAGAAGTGTTATTATTACCTCAATGGAGAAAAGGCTATGGAAATCGCAGCTACCGGAGTACCATATGCACACAACGGGATTACTTTCTTCGACCAAAGTATCAAAGCCAACCATATGATGGGACAGGCCCGCTTATGGAATAAAGTACTTTCGCAAGCTGAAATCCAAGAAAATATGACTGGACCTATTATGGCTAATACTCCGGGGCTGGTAGGCTATTGGAAAATGGATGAAGGAGAAGGAGATGTTGTGTATGACAGTACTAACAATGGTAGACATGCCACAAAAACATCCGCCTCACCTGTGTGGAAAGCTGATCAATGTTTCACGAAGAAATAACGACTCACTAAGTATTTTATAGTTTATCCGTAATAATAAGAAGGATATCTATATATATTTACTAACTTTGGACGCAGTTCAGACAAATTGTTGATATTATTTTTATCTTCATCCTGTCAAAACTGCGTCCATTTATTATAAAATTTCATTTATCTTTACTCTTTATCTAAATTATGAGAATACTTCCCCCCACCCTTGCATCTGTCTCTCGTCTATCACTGGTCCTTTTGCCACCAATAGTTGTCGGATGCCAGTCTCAGACGAAGGAAACGCCTGCGCCGCAGCCAAATATACTCTTTATATTAACAGACGACTTGCAGGCTTCTTCCATTCATGCTTTGGGAAACAACGACGTACACACACCGGCTATCGACAGTCTTATCGCCGAAGGTGTCACTTTTACAAATACTTATACCAACGGGGCTTTGTGCGGAGCCTTGTCAATGCCCAGCCGCGCCATGCTTATGACCGGACGCGGACTGTTCAGCATCCAGGCAGACGGCATGAAAATCCCGCAGGCACACACCACCTTCCCGCAACAGTTCAAGCGGCATGGCTACCGGACTTTCGCCACCGGAAAATGGCATTCGGACTATGCATCGTTCAATCGTTCTTTTCAGGAAGGCGATAATATTTACTTTGGCGGAATGCATCCATACGAACTGAACGGACACTGCTCACCGCATTTGCATCATTTCGATTCTACGGGCGTGTACGGACCGGAAACGGCATTCACAGGAGAAGAGTTTTCTTCAAAGATGTATGCCGACGCTGCTATCCGCTTCCTTCAAAAGCAGAAAGACACCAAACGTCCTTTCCTCGCTTACGTCGCTTTCACTTCTCCGCACGACCCGCGCAACCAGCTTCCGGATTACGGTCGGAAATATGCTCCCGACACGCTGAATCTTCCTCAAAACGTTCTTTCCCGGCACCCGTTCGACAATGGCGAGATGGAAGTACGCGATGAATTACTGGTACCCGCCCCACGGACAGGGGAACAGGTACAAAAAGAACTGGCCGATTATTATGGTATGATTAGCGAAGTAGACGTACAGATAAGGCGCGTCATGCAGGCACTGCAAGCAACAGGGCAGGCAGACAACACCATTGTCGTCTTTGCTTCGGACAACGGACTGGCAGTCGGCCGACACGGGCTGCTAGGCAAACAGAACCTCTACGACCACAGTGTAAAAGTGCCGCTTGTCATCATAGCTCCGGCCTACAAGAACCGGAAAGGAGAACAAAACAGGTCGCTATGCTACCTGCACGACATTGCCCCGACCCTCTGCGAACTGGCGGGCATCCCCTTGCCGGAAAGCATGAATGCCCAGTCATTCTATCCCGTACTGGAAGATTCTACGGCAACTCACCGCAAAGACTTGTTCCTGGCTTACTCCAACCTACAACGGGCATTCGTCAACGAAGAGTATAAATACATTATCTACCACGTAAACGGAAAAACGACGGAACAATTATTCAACCTTCGGAAAGACCCGTTGGAAATGCACGACTTATTCTCCGAGAATAAGGAAGAAGCCGGAAAACTGAAAGAGCAACTGGCCTTCCGTATGGAAGAGGAAAATGATTTCTGCGATTTGGACAACCCGGACTGGTGGCAGGACGGGCACAAACTTACATTTGAGGAAATGCAACACTTATATATTTATGAATAAACTGATACTTACCGGCTTGTTGGCAGCCGGAACAATGACACACATCCAGGGCATCCAACCGAACGGACAGCAATCTGCCGGACAAGAGAGCCTGCAAGGAAGCCAACAAGGGAATCAACAAAAAAGCCGACAGGAGAACCAACAAAAGAACGGGAGTGATAAAGGCCAGCGCCCCAACATTCTTTTTATCCTGAGTGATGACCATACCTCCCAAGCATGGGGTATCTACGGCGGAATCCTGGCCGATTACGCTCACAACGAGAATATCCGCCGGTTGGCAAACGAGGGCGTAGTGCTTGACAACTGTTTCTGCACCAACTCCATCTCCGCCCCCAGCCGCGCCAGTATCCTCACCGGGCTATACAGCCACCGGAACGGGCTTTACACGCTAGCCGACTCGCTGGACACTTCCATCCCCACACTGGCAACCGCCCTGCAAGCCAACGGCTACAACACAGGGCTTGTCGGCAAATGGCATATCCAGTCGCAACCACAAGGGTTCGATTATTACTCTATCTTCTATGACCAGGGAGAATACCGCGACCCTACTTTCATCGAAAGCACCGACCCGTGGCCGGGCAACCGCCCCGCCGATTTGGCGAGCGTGTACTCGGCTTTTCCACCGACCTTGTCACCGAAAAAGCCATCAACTGGATAAAGCAGCAGGACAGCAACGAACCTTTCCTGATGTGCTGCCACTTCAAAGCCACCCACGAACCATACGACTACCCGACGCGTATGGAGCACCTTTATGACGGTGTCACCTTCCCCGAACCGGAGAACCTCTTGGACTGGGGGCCGGAAACCAACGGACGCTCTTTCGTCGGACAAACCATCGAAGAACTGGAGCGTCGCTGGAGAACCGCCTCGAAAGACCCGGACAAATGGTGGTGCCGTTACCCCGGACTGCCGTTCAGCACCGAAGGGATGCAACGGACTGCCGCCCGACGCGCAGCTTATCAGAAATTCATCCGCGACTATATGCGTTGCGGAGCTACTGTAGACGACAATATCGGCAAACTTCTGAAAACTCTCGATGAAATGGGCATCGCCGATAATACCATCGTGGTGTACGTATCCGACCAAGGTTATTTTCTCGGCGAACACGGATTTTTCGACAAACGAATGTTTTATGAAGAATCAGCCCGCATGCCTTTCGTCATCCGCTATCCTAAAAAGATTCCCGCAGGGAAACGCCTGAAGGACTTGGTACTCAACGTCGACTTTGCGCCGACACTGGCCGAGTTTGCCGGAGTAAAGATGGAGAATGTACAAGGACACAGCTTCACCGGCAACCTCGAAGGAAAAACTCCGACCGACTGGCGGAAAGAAATCTATTACCGCTACTGGACGAACCATGCTGTCCGCCCGGCACATTTCGCCATCCGTTCCGACCGGTACAAACTTATATTCTACTACGCCAGGAATTTGGATATGACCGATACGGAAAACTTCGATTTTACTCCGGCATGGGATTTCTATGATTTACAGAATGACCCGCACGAGAATCATAACCTGTATAATGACCCGAAATACGCTTCTATCATCAAGCAGATGAAGAAGGATTTATTAAATCTTCGCAAGGAAGTGGGTGATACTGACGAGAAATATCCGGAAATGCAGGAAGTGCTTGAGAAGTACTATCAATAATTAGCTCATAACGGTACGGAAATGAACTAATCTTAGTGTTTCTAAAACTTAATTGATAGTATGCAATGATTTAATCCCAGTTATACATAACTTTATTCGTCTGACAATTGTTAAACTTTCGTCTGACAACTGTTATTCTTTCGTCTAACAACTGTCAGACGAAAAAGAAACAGTTGTCAGATGAATAAAGCCATGCATCATTAACCATAAATCCATTAAGCATTAAAAATAAATCTGCACAAGCTCGAAATTAGTTCATAACATAACCGTACGGATTTGATTCATAACCGATGCGAACTGGAATGAACAAGCTATTCTTTTTCCGCCCAAATCATCATAAGCCTTCAAGTGGAACTTTGGCGACTTGCTTAACACAACCTTATTAATGAGTCCTGCCTGCTCCAACCATAGAATAGCGTCCTCATATATAAATCATCACATTTTTGATATCAGAAATGTGATGGTTTACACATTTTTGATATGAGTTTTGTGCAGATATACACATTATCAATACATGGCAAAAGAAAAGTCGCAATAAAACTAATTATTGAATATTGAACAAACCGTTGCTGATAGTCCCATCCTGCCTGTGGGATTCATAAAAATAAGGGGAGCAGCCGGATAAAA
>ERZ791667.1038-NODE-1038-length-11103-cov-2.88278_pt1 | contig 11103 bp, 6 predicted proteins | sample MGYA00509959_ERZ791667 | MGnify/ENA primary metagenome ERZ791667 (study PRJEB30046, sample SAMN00715196) | human gut metagenome | study: EMG produced TPA metagenomics assembly of the A metagenome-wide association study of gut microbiota in type 2... | reverse complement strand
CGGCAATCAGTCCGCACGTGACCGCATTACGTGTTTTCGTGATGCCTACGCTTCCAAAATATACTGCTAAAATATAGAAGGTGGTGTCCGATGCACCGCGAACGACACAACTGACACGTCCGACAAATGAATCGGGTCCAAACTGTTTCATGGTGTCGATCATCAGGCCATTGGCACCGCTGCCGCTCAGTGACTTCATTAAGGCCGTTGGCAGTGCTCCCACAAAGCCGGTGTCCAGTCCGCAAAATTCTACGATTGCCCCAATGCCGCCGACCAGTATATCCATGGCACCCGAGGCGCGGAAAACAGCGATTCCAACGAGAAAAGCCACCAGATAGGGGATGATCCGGACCGCAGTGGTGAATCCCTCTTTGGCTCCTTCGACAAAGGAGTCGTACACATTGATTTTTTTCCGGATACCTGCTATAATGAACAGTAAAATGACCGAGAATAAGATTACATTAGCAATCAGAGTGGAATAAACTCCCATCTCTTCACGGGAAAGTGTAGTTGTCAGATAGATAATTCCGCTGAAGAAAAGGCTAAGGCAACCCATTAGTGTCAATATAGCTTTGTTTATCAGGTTGATGCGTTGGGAGATGCTGACGGCAATGACTCCTACGAGTGTAGAGATGAAGGTGCTTAGCAGGATAGGGATGAAGATGTCTGTAGGTTGGGCCGCTCCCATTTGAGCCCGGTAGACCATGATGCTGATCGGGATAATGATCAGTCCCGAAGTGTTAATCACCAGGAACATAATCATCGGGTTGCTGGCTGTGTCTTTTTTCGGATTCAATTCTTGCAGCTCTTTCATAGCTTTCAGTCCCATGGGAGTGGCAGCATTGTCAAGCCCCAGCATATTGGCGGACATATTCATGAAAATAGATCCCATGACCGGATGTCCTTTCGGAATGTCCGGAAACAAGCGGCAGAAGACCGGACTCAGCCAGCGTGAAAGGGCATTAATCAGGCCGCTGTTCTCGCCAATCTTCATTACACCGAGCCAAAGCGACAACACACCTGTCAGGCCGAGAGAGATTTCGAATGCCGTTTTAGATGAATCGAAGGTGGAGTTGATGATCTCTGTGAATATTTGGGTATCGCCGAAGAACAAAAGTTTGCAGACGGCAACTACGAAAGCAATCACGAAGAATGCGATCCAGATGTAATTTAAAACCATAAATATGCCCGTTAATTTTCCTACAAAATTAAGAATATGTTTCCACTCATTGCGGCTTTTTTGACTATTTTTGTCCGTATATAACTTTGTAGACTCAAATATCCTGATGAAAGCGATAGAAATTCAAAAAGAACTGGAGACTTATATTGATCCGGTAAAAAGGGAATATCTTCCCGGATTCTTTAAAACCGGCAAGGGGCAATATGGTGAAGGCGACCGGTTTCTTGGAATAGTGGTTCCTGCAACCCGGCTTGTAGCGAAGAAGTATAAGAACGCACCTTTTGAGGTGATGGCGGAGCTTTTACAATCCGAATGGCATGAATGTCGCTTATGTGCATTACTGATGATGGTGGAGCGGTTTAAGAAAAGTGGTGGAGAGGAGCGGGAAGCGATCTACCGTTTTTATCTGTCGCAGACGGAGCGCATAAATAATTGGGACCTTGTGGACCTGTCGGCACCATATATTGTGGGTGAATACCTAAAGGATAAGTCGCGTGATGATCTTTATCGGCTGGCGGAAAGTACTCTGCTGTGGGATCAGCGTATTGCTGTCGTATCTACGGTTACCTTCATCCGGAATAACGATTTCATCGATATTCTCCGTCTTTCGGAATTGTTGCTGCAACACAAACATGACTTGATGCGGAAGGCTATAGGCTGGATGCTGCGTGAAATGGGAAAGCGGGACAAGACCCTGCTGTTGCAGTTTCTGGATAAATATAGCAAAGTGATGCCCCGCACTATGCTGCGTTATTCCATAGAGAAGCTCACGGACGAGGAGCGGAAGTTGTATATGGAGCGATGATCCGCATTGAACGGAGGAGAAATGGGCTTTCAGAACCGGAAGTGAGGTCGGTGTGTAATGAAAATGTCCGACAGAAGAACCATTGGCTTGAACTGCTTCCGGGAGAGAACCGTTGGAAAATTTTGTACGGGATATAAGTTCCGGTGCAGCGAAAGAGATCAGCTGTCCGGAGTCAGACAATAAAGAACGGCAGATTTGTCGGAGGAACCTTTGGGCTTGTCTTAGCCTAAACAAAGCTTAAACGTACTTCGTAAAGGAAAAACTCTGTGAAACTCTGCCTTACTATGTAGCGAAATCTATATCTTTGCTACCTATTTATAAAAAAGGAATGGAAGAAGATTTTAATATACGTGATCATCAGCTGACCAGCAGAGAGCGGGATTTTGAAAATGCCCTCCGGCCATTGAGTTTCGAAGACTTCAATGGACAGGATAAAGTGGTAGATAATCTCCGTATTTTTGTCAAGGCAGCTCGTTTGAGAGCAGAAGCACTGGACCATGTATTGCTTCACGGCCCCCCCGGATTGGGTAAAACCACTTTATCGAACATTATAGCCAACGAACTGGGAGTAGGATTTAAGGTAACTTCTGGACCGGTACTCGACAAACCGGGTGATTTGGCCGGCGTCTTAACCAGTCTCGAACCTAACGACGTGCTGTTTATCGATGAGATTCACCGCCTTTCACCGGTAGTGGAGGAATATCTGTATTCGGCCATGGAGGATTACCGGATCGATATTATGATCGACAAGGGCCCCTCGGCGCGTAGTATCCAGATTGATCTGAACCCGTTTACATTGGTGGGAGCCACTACCCGGAGCGGATTACTGACGGCACCTCTGCGTGCCCGGTTCGGTATTAACTTGCATCTGGAATATTACGATGACGATATTCTGAGCAACATTATCAGCCGTTCGGCCGGCATACTCGATGTGCCCTGTTCGTCTCAGGCTGCGGGTGAGATTGCTTCGCGCAGCCGCGGGACACCTCGTATAGCCAATGCGCTGCTGCGCAGGGTGCGTGATTTTGCACAAGTGAAAGGGTCCGGTTCTATCGATACGGAGATAGCCAACTATGCGCTTGAGGCGCTAAATATCGATAAATACGGACTGGACGAGATAGACAACAAGATTCTCTGTACTATTATTGATAAATTCAAGGGTGGTCCCGTGGGGCTTACGACTATTGCCACTGCACTGGGCGAAGATGCCGGAACGATTGAGGAGGTCTACGAACCGTTCCTGATCAAAGAGGGATTCCTGAAGCGTACTCCCCGCGGACGTGAGGTGACGGAACTCGCCTATAAGCATTTGGGGCGCAGTCTCTACAATAGTCAGAAAACACTGTTTAATGATTAGTGGAAACACTATTAATCACAAAAATAACATGGCCGGATTAAAATCCCTGGTAAAAGATACAGCCTTGTATGGGTTGAGTAGTATGGTTGGCAGGTTCCTGAACTATCTGTTGGTGCCTTTATATACCGCAGTTCTGCCGGCTGCATCCGGCGGATACGGAGTGGTTACCAATGTGTATGCCTGGGCCGGGTTGATTATGGTACTTTTGACGTTCGGTATGGAGACCGGTTTCTTCCGTTTTGCCAATAAGTCAGAAGAAGATCCGGTGAAAGTATATGCCAATTCACTGATTTCGGTAGGGGGCATTTCACTGATATTTGCCATTCTCTGCCTGACGTTTCTCCAACCGGTCTCTCATCTTTTGGAATATGGCGATCATCCCGATTTCATCGGAATGATGATTATAGTGATGGCACTCGATGCTTTTCTGTGCATTCCGTTTGCTTATCTGCGTTTCAAGAAGCGGCCCATTAAGTTTGTTGCCATTAAGTTTGTCTCCATCATTGCCAACATTGTTCTGAACTTGTTCTTCCTGTTGCTGTGTCCGTGGTTGCATGAACACTTTCCCGCTTGGGTCGATTGGTTCTATAACCCGACCTATTTGGTGGGGTATATCTTCGTTTCCAATCTGATAACAACCTGTCTGCAGCTCTTTTGCCTGATTCCCGAACTTCGCGGTTTCGCTTACAGGGTTGATAAACAGTTGTTGAAGCGGATGCTTATCTATTCTTTCCCGATATTGATTTTCGGGTTGGTAGGCATTCTGAATCAGACGGTAGATAAGATTATCTATCCTTTTCTCTTTGCCGACCGGCAGGAGGGATTGGTGCAGCTCGGCATTTATGGGGCCGCCACCAAGATTGCCATGGTAATGGCCATGTTCACCCAAGCTTTCCGCTATGCCTATGAGCCTTTTGTGTTCGGCAAACAAAAGGAAGGGGATAACCGCCGGATGTATGCACAGGCGATGAAGTATTTCCTTATTTTTGCGATGTTCGCTTTTCTGGTGGTAATGTTTTACCTGGATCTTTTGCGTTATATGGTGGCACCTGATTATTGGGCGGGACTGAGCGTTGTCGCCATCGTGATCGGAGCGGAAATATTCAAAGGTATCTATTTCAATCTTTCGTTCTGGTATAAGCTGATAGACGAAACCCGTTGGGGAGCATACTTTTCCATTGTCGGATGTCTCATCATTGTAGGAATGAATGTGATGCTTGTCCCCACTTACGGATTTGTGGCTTCGGCATGGGCTTCGGTGGCCGGATACGCTGTGATTACGATCCTTTCTTATTGGATCGGGCAGAAGAAATATCCCATTCACTATGACCTGAAACACCTTGGTACGTATGTGCTGTTTACAGCAGTGCTTTATGTGATCGGAGAGTGGGTTCCCATTGAGAATATCGTGCTCCGTCTGGCTTTCCGTACTGTATTGTTGCTGATATTTATGGCTTATGTTGTTCGGAAAGATTTACCGCTGAGCCAGATTCCTGTGATTAACCGAATTATAAAGAAGAAATAGTTATGAAGGCAGACAACCGAAACATTTTTGCCATTAAGGCGTTTCTGAGAGAGTATCTCGATCTGAGAAAGGATAAGGACAATGAACTGGCAACCGTCGACTCTATCCGCAAGGGAGTTGAGTTTAAAGGAGCTAATCTCTGGATTCTGATTTTTGCCATTTTCATGGCTTCACTCGGACTGAATGTCAACTCGACGGCCGTGATTATCGGTGCCATGTTGATTTCTCCGTTGATGGGCCCGATTATGGGGGTGGGGCTGTCTGTCGGTATGAACGATTTCGAGTTGATGAAGCGTTCCCTGAAGAGCTTCCTGATTACAACTGCATTCAGTGTCACGACGGCGACTGTTTTCTTTCTTTTCACTCCCATCGCTGAGGCGCAGTCGGAACTGCTGGCGCGTACGTCACCGACCATTTATGACGTTTTCATCGCACTTTTCGGCGGACTTGCCGGAGTGGTTGCCCTCTCTACCAAGGAGAAAGGAAATGTAATTCCGGGAGTTGCCATTGCCACTGCGCTGATGCCTCCTCTCTGTACGGCCGGTTACGGATTGGCTTCGGGCAATCTGATCTATTTTCTGGGCGCGTTCTACCTCTATTTCATCAATTCCGTATTTATCAGTCTGGCTACGTTTATCGGTGTGAGGCTGATGCATTTCCAGCGGAAAGAGTTTGTGGATAAGAACCGGGAAAAGAAAGTGCGGAAATACATCGTATTGATCGTAATCCTGACCATGTGTCCGGCTATTTACCTGACTATGGGAATTATCCGAAGCACCTTTTTCGAAGCGGCAGCGAATCGTTTCGTTTCCGAACAGCTCAACTTCGACAATACCCAGGTCTTGAATAAGAAGATTCATTATGAAGGAGATTCATGCGAAATCCGGGTTGTGCTGATTGGTCCGGAGGTGCCGGAAGCTTCCATTGCCATTGCCCGCAGCAAGATGAAAGATTATAAACTGGAGAATACGAAACTGATCGTTCTGCAGGGGATGAACAATAATGAAGCGATGGATATGTCGTCTATCCGTGCCATGGTTATGGAAGACTTCTATAAAAACAGTGAACAACGCCTGCAGGAACAGCAAGTCAAGATAGCCACGCTCCAGCAAAGCCTCGAACGGTATAAGTCTTACGATGAAATGAGCCGGAAAATTATCCCGGAACTGAAAGTACTCTATCCGTCGGTGACGGCTTTGTCTATTTCACATACCATCGAGACAACGGTCGATTCGATGAAAACGGATACCATAGCGCTCGCCGTATTGAAATTCACCCGTCATCCGAAGAACGAGGAAAAAGCGAAAATCAGTGCATGGCTTCAGGCGCGGGTAGGGGCGAAGAAACTTCGGCTGATTGTTGAAGAGTGACGGTAAGCGTGTCGCCAGAGAAAAGAAGATGAATAAACATGATTTATATAAATGAATAAAATGAAAGTGATTACCTCTTTCCGCAACGGAAAGAGGTGGGGGGAGGCTCTGTTTCTGGCATTGCTTTTACTCTATCCGGTTTCGATGCATGCCGATGAAGGTATGTGGATGCTTGGCAATTTGAATAAAGAAACCCGTAAGACGATGAAAGAGTTGGGTTTGCAGATGCCTGCCGACCAACTTTATAGCACCAGGCACCCGTCTCTGAAAGACGCTGTGGTCAGTTTCGGAGGATTCTGTTCGGGAGTAGTCGTCTCCGAAGATGGCTTGGTGTTTACCAATCACCATTGCGGATTCAGCAGCATACAGCAACACAGTTCGGTGGATCATGATTATTTGAAAGATGGGTTCACGGCACATAGCCGGGAGGAAGAATTGCCCAATCCCGAGCTGTATGTCCGGTTTCTGCTTCGTACGGAAAACGTAACCCGGCGGGTACTGAAAGCTACGACACCCGGTATGACCGAATCCGAACGCAGCCTGGCCATCGATTCGATGATGGTGTTGCTGGGAGATGAAGTCACTAAAAAGGACTCTACACTGGTCGGCATTGTGGATGCGTATTATGGTGGCAATGAGTTTTGGCTTTCTGTTTACCGCGATTTCAACGATGTACGCCTGGTGTTTGCTCCACCGTCTTCCATCGGTAAGTTCGGTTGGGATACGGACAATTGGATGTGGCCCCGTCATACTGGCGATTTCTGCGTCTTTCGTATCTATGCCGGTAAAGACAACCGTCCTGCCGACTATTCACCCGACAACGTGCCCTATCGCCCCGAATACGTGGCTCCCATCACATTGGATGGATACAAAGAAGGTTCATTCTGCATGACTCTGGGTTATCCCGGTAGCACGGAACGTTATCTTTCTTCGTTTGGCATCGAAGAGATGATGAACGGCATGAACCAGGCTATGATCGATGTCCGCGGAGTGAAACAGGCCATTTGGAAACGTGAGATGGATCGCAGGGATTCCATCCGTATCAAGTATGCGTCAAAATATGATGAAAGTTCCAATTACTGGAAAAACAGCATCGGAACCAATAAAGCGATACGCAAGCTGAAGGTGCTTGACAAGAAACGGCAGGCGGAAGAAGCACTCCGGCAGTGGATTCAGAAGACTCCGGCAGAACGTGAGAAACTGTTGCATCTGATGTCGTCGCTCGAACTGAATTATAAGGACCGTAAGGAGGTGAACCGGGCGATGTCTTATTTCGGGGAGTCATTTATCAATGGTCCCGAGCTGGTGCAATTTGCGTTGACTATCCTCAATTTTGATTTTGAGGCGGAACAGAAACAGGTCGTGGCCCAGCTCCAGAAATTACTCGATAAGTATGCAAATTATGACGTTTCCATCGATAAGGAGGTGTTTGTGGCCATGCTGAAGGAGTATCGGACCAAAGTGGATAAGGCTTATCTGCCCGATCTTTATCAGGCCATAGATACACTTTACGGAGGCAATGAACAGATGTATGTCGACACGTTGTATGCTCATTCGGAACTTACCTCCCCCCGCGGCTTGAAGCGTTTTCTGGAGCGTGACACAACTTTCCACATGATCGATGATCCTGCTGTTTCGCTGGGCATCGATCTCATTGTAAAACTCTTCGATATGCGTAGTCAGATGGCTGAGGCTTCCGATAATATAGAGAAGGACGAACGTGAGTTCAATGCTGCCATGAGACGGATGTATGCCGACCGTAATTTCTATCCCGATGCCAATTCTACCATGCGGTTGAGCTTCGGTACCATTGGCAGTTATTCACCTTACGATGGGGCTGATTATGGCTATTACACTACGGTGAAGGGTATTTTCGAGAAGGTAAAAGAGCACAGCGGCGATCCCGACTTTGCCGTGCAACCCGAGGTGCTGTCCCTGCTGTCATCGGGTGATTTCGGGCGTTATGCCGATACGAAGGGAGACATGAATGTCTGCTTTATCTCAAACAACGACATCACAGGTGGAAACTCCGGCAGCGCCATGTTCAATGGCAAAGGCGAATTGTTGGGATTGGCGTTCGATGGAAACTGGGAAGCCATGAGCAGTGATATTGTTTTCGAGCCCGATGTGCAACGCTGCATTGGAGTCGATGTGCGTTATATGCTCTTTATTATCGAGAAGTTTGGTAAAGCAAGCCATCTGATACAAGAACTGAAAATAGAGGGGTGAGGGCATCACTTACCGCAGAGTAACGCAGGGTACGGTTTCGACATACCTCCTAACGTTTCAGTATAATAACGATTACTGCCGAAATAATCAGCAGAATACCGATCCCGATGCTTTGGGTAAAGGGTTCGCCGAATATAAAGATACCTACACAAACAGCTGTCACCGGCTCCATGGCTCCAAGTGAGCGTGGAGCCGATGCTTTTTACCGCCCGTACCAATGCCAGGTTGGAGACCACTGTCGGGATCAGTGCCAGGAGTACCAGGTTTCCACCCGTGTGCCAGTCAGGGATAGTTTGTATGCCTGTAGTAGCACCTATGCCTGCCAGCAATAAGAGCGTGCCGAACAGGAAAACATAGAAAGTAAGCCGTAATCCCTTCATCTGTCCGATTTTGAGCTGGCTGACCGTAACCAGATAAAGTGCATATCCCAAAGCCGACAGGAGGACGATAAACAATCCGAGGGCGGTAATTCCTCCCGAACTGTCGCCATAAGAGAGGCAGGAGACACCGACCACTGCGAGGGCGATAGCAAAGAAACGCCACGTCGATTTCCTTTCGCGGAAGAAGATCATCATGATCAGAGTGGTCAATACCGGATACATGAAATGAATGGTGGTGGCTACGCCGCTTGCCATAAATTTATATCCCCAGAACAGAAAGACTGCGGACATCAGATACAGAAAAGCAAGTAACATTAATGACGGGATCTCTTTCCGCTTGATATGGAAAGACTGCTTGTCTAGCAATAGGATGCATCCCAATGCCAGGCAGGCAAACAGGAACCGGTAGAACAGAATGGACTCGAAGTTCATTCCTTCACGCATGGCAGGGATCGTGAAAAGAGGAATAAGGCCGAAAGAGGCCGACGACAGCAAACCGTAAAGGAAACCATTCAATTTGTTCATACCCGAAAACTATTACCTGTTTTTTTTAATTCACGCAAAGGTAGCACTTTTAAAGACAATAATAAAGAGGGGAAGGATTTTTACTATGGGGGATCGCAACTCGTGTTCACTGCGGATTCCACAGCTTTCCGCAGATAAATATCATTCGTTACCCATAGGTCAGGTTTACTCTTTGTTGCTCTGCGGTGGATGTTGTCATTTTGACTTTTTGCTTTTCCGACCCATTCAGAATCGTTTATTTCGGCCCTCTCTCCTGTGGAGGTAATAAAAATGGCTGGATTTTGCATCAGGGAAAGGGGGTGATGCTTGAAAATTCTTCTGTTTCCTTTCTGATTTTTGCTATAAGCGGTGATCTGTGAGCAAATAGACCTTTCGGATAAAAATATAGTGCCTTTTTGATAGTTCGTTCGTGCTCCTCTTCGGATACCAACCGACTCGGAAACGGGAGCTTTTATGAAGAATGTACCGATAGAGTGGGTCTCTTCTTCCGATGCAGCAGGCATTTGCTCCCGATGCAGTAACCTTTTGGGGTAAATGCAGTAAGCATTTCATCCGGGAGCTTGCTTGTCGGAACGGGAAAGCCCGGCTCTCCGTCTCACTCAGACGGTAGCTGAGTGGGATGAAGCGCCGGGCTTTCGTTCGGGATCTCTCTGAAAGAGTGATCTTATAAAGAAGGAAGGTTGGTCAGAAACGGCTATTTGAATCCTTTTGTAAGTCCGTCAGCCGTTTTCCCTGTCCTTTTGTATTTAGCTCTTTTTAGGCTTTCTTCTTGCCCATCCTTCTTCGCTGAAGTCGGGTTCGGCATCTTTAAAGAACTGTTTCCATTCATCTTTGCCTTTGGGGCCGCGGGCTGCGGAATATCCCCGTTCCTCACGGCTTGGCTTTTTGCCTTTCCGGCTGTCGGCTTGTTTGCTGTCTTTGCTGCCTTTGCCTCTCTCTTTGCGGTCGGCAGATGGAGCGCTGCTTCTTCCTCTGCCACCCTGATCGTTACCTTCATTCCGCTTTCCACGTCCTTTGTGCTCTGTAGATGCCTCTTCTCCGGCTACCTCTACTGTGACTTTACGTCCGTTCCAGTTTGTCCGGTTCAGCGCCTTTACGACGTTTTGTGCTTGTTTCTCTTCCACTTCGAAGAACGAGAAATTTTTCATCAGGTCGATGCGTCCCAATTCTACTCTTCCTCGTGTGTTATTGTTGAGCAAGGTGATCAGTTCGTGAGGGAAGAAGTTATCCATCTTACCCAGATTGATGAAAAGGCGGGTGTAACCCGGTTCTGCCTGGCGGCTGCTTTTTCCTTCACGGCTTTTTCCGGCGCGTTCACTGCGGCTATCAGTCGGCACCTCTATTTCTTCGCGGTTGCGATAATAGTCGACAAACCGGTTGAACTCATGCGATACCATGCGCTTGATGAGGTCTTCTTTACTCAGCCACTCCAGTTTACGGTAAATCTCAGGCATGAAATCATTGATATCCTCCTCGTTTACCTTTACTTTTTCAAGATCGTCTATCACTTTGAGAAGCTGTTTCTCGCAGATCTGCTTACCGGTAGGCATTTCACCGGCAATGAATTTCTTACCGATGATGCGTTCTATTTCGCGCATCTTTCCTTTTTCACGCAAATTGATGATGGCGATGGATGTACCTGTCTTTCCGGCACGTCCTGTACGTCCGCTACGGTGCGTATAACTTTCCGTATCGTCCGGCAATCCGTAGTTGATGACGTGTGTCAGGTCGT
>ERZ791667.1033-NODE-1033-length-11166-cov-2.28413_pt1 | contig 11166 bp, 8 predicted proteins | sample MGYA00509959_ERZ791667 | MGnify/ENA primary metagenome ERZ791667 (study PRJEB30046, sample SAMN00715196) | human gut metagenome | study: EMG produced TPA metagenomics assembly of the A metagenome-wide association study of gut microbiota in type 2... | reverse complement strand
ATCCGGATCGTTACCTTCGGGTAAGGTATCGGCAGAGCGGGTCAACAGTTTTTGATTGAAGGAAGCCACTCCCTTACCAATCATATTATCTTTGGCATACGGATCGGCAGAAGGAAAAATACGGTAATGCTGTACGTTATCATAGTTGATCGCGTAATAACCTGCTTCCATATAGACTCCTATCAGTGAAAGCATCTCCTCCTTCTGTTCCGGAGTGGACTGAGTGGCAATCACATAAAAATCCCTTTTATAGAACTTCAACATACGGAACAGAGATATCGGATATTTACCGGAGATAACATCATCGATATTCAAAATGACCGTCATATAAATCTTCGGATTCTTGATGTCGGCATTAAGTTCCGTCTCAGGATCTTTCATCTTGTCATAGTCCAAAATGGTCTTCTTCCCTATTTCCCAGGAAGAAGGAATGTTGTTGAACAAGCGGGATGTAATATCTTTCACTTCCGCATCGTTAGTTCCCATACGTATCAGGACCACGTCCTTCTTATCTGCCGCATAGTCCTCATCCGTCCCCGGAACATCATCAATGACATCCCTAACGCATCCCCCGAAAAGAATACTTGAGAACAGCAGTATCATATATATCATTTTTGTTTTCATCATAATCTTTTTTAATGGTTCGTTTTACCAGTTATTATAGTCTATCCACACTGTAGTGGTTTTGTGTACATCCACAGTGGTATTGTAAGCTGTTCCGGCACTGCTCGGCAAAGAATGAATCACCGCCGCTCCCCAACTCGTAAACCAAGCTCCTCCACGCTGTAAGACCATTCCATCGGTTATCTCGATGGCTACAACACCGGCCGACGCACCGGTTGTCCGGGCAGTAATGGCGCATTGCTGCTCGTAATTGAGCAGATTCTGGTTAAACTGCAAGTCGTTGTCATAGTCACAGAAAGGATTATCCGTACCCGGAGTTCCCGCCACATGATCATAGAGAATATCATACCATGCAGGTGAAATCATAGTAACAGCATCGATCATCCCCTCTGCATTCATAGCCTTGCTACCCCGGAAAAGCGTTTCAGGATACCACTTCCAGCAATAACTCATCTCGGCATCAGTAATGGTACGAGTCACCTCACGGGTCATTTCCGCCAACTGATATGTAATGGACTTGCCCCAACGATACTCACCCTTTAAAACCGGAGTCGCTCCCAAATCAAATCCTACGCTCTTTTCGTATGCATGCTCAATGGTACTCTCTGTCTCCGGCAAACCCGGCGCAAAGTCAATCAGTTTGAGATTCAACTGTGAACTTTGGTCGTCACGGATATTAATCTTTGTATAAGCATTGTTTCGCAATCCCCATATCAACGCCCAAAGTTCATACATCGGTGCATTATTCAAAGATACCAATGAATGGTCGAGCCTGTTGGAAAAACCATTTCCACCCGAACTATAAACAGCAAGCATATTATCTCCATTGGTCGGTGCGTAAATACGCAGATTATAAGCATCAATGGTCCATTCGCGATCAACCATCCCATCATACCTTTTATCATCCCGCGGGAGATACTCCCTGATATCAGCCGTATAGGGTAATAGCGTCTCATATCCGGTCATGTGATATTTATAATCACTGGTATATACATAATACCGATTGCTGATATAGATCTTCTTCATAGCATGCAAAGCCCGTTCGGTAACTTCCGGAGCCGAAGGATCATCCGTCGGTCCGGGAGAGCCCAACATGCTACGGGTGTGAGGATTGAGACCACCCGTTCCGCAAAGCTTCTTCAAAGCATCCGGATCGTTTGCGTCATAATAGGCATAGCGCTGTTCACGCGGAAAGCTGACTTTATAATATCCCTTATCTACATAAAGCCCGAAAAGTTTAAGCATTTGCGCCTTCAAATCTTCTCCCTTACCGTCTTTGGCAATTAAGATGACTCCCTGACGATTGTGACGGATGTCTTGTATCATCTCAGGACTGTAAGTACCTGCTATGAAATCGGCAACACTGCCTACAATTGTCAGATCATTCAAAGAATCTTTTGCCATGGTTTCCAAGGTTTCCACCTTGTCTGTCCCCGGTAAATCATTAAAAGCCACCATCTTGTCATAGTGGTTCACGGTTTGCAGTTGATCTGCAACTTTCTTTGTTTCCGCACTCATTCCATTAAGCCAGATCAGATAGCTGCCCGACCTGGAAGCTACATCGACCTCATCCGTATTAGTACCGGTTGCAGCCGATAAGTCTTCTGCGCTGATCGGTTCATCCGTATCGCAGGAGTAAAATGCAAGCAAAACAAATAGAAAAATGAATAAAGTTTTCATATTCATATATGTTTAAAAGTGAGACAATATGCCACATTTACCGGCTGAAATGTGACGGGTTTAGTTACTTCGTCTATAAAAAGAGAACGTATAGCAAAAAGAATAGGTTCAACCCGATATCATTCGAGCTTAAAATACAGTCTATCAAACGGAAGCAATCTATGCCCGGAACCCCTATAAACACTGCAATGTAGAAAGTTATTAGAACTTTCTAATTATTTCATTTTAATAATCCTGACCGGACGGAAGATTTCTGTTGATTAACGATACGAAATAAAACGCCCAATACATTGATAGAAATCATCAGACAGAAAGTCATCCCATATTGAGTAAAGTTTTTTAGGAAGAGACCGGAATAAATCTCTCACTTAACGAAGTTTATCAGTCCTGCAGCTAAACTAATAATCCTCAGACGGGTTATACCAACAGTATTCACCTATTAATAATGTATCATGGACAATAGTATTTTAATCAATAACGTTCAAATTTTCGATGGAAGCAGCGAACAGACCGGCCGGGGAAATGTGCTGGTGGTAAACAGCCGGATTAAAACCGTTTCAGAAAGTCCGATCCCTACGGACGGAATTCCCAATGTTACCATTCTTGACGGAAAGGGAAAATTCCTGATGCCCGGACTGATCGACGCACACTGGCATGCTTATATGTCATGCAATACGATGATGGATCTGCTTACTGCAGACACCGCTTATACGCAGTTCAAAGCCGGACAAGAAGCTCGAGCTACCCTACTACGCGGCTTCACAACCATCCGGGATGCAGGCGGTCCCGTCTTCGGGCTTAAACGGGCCATCGACGAAGGAATCCTTTCCGGACCACGCATTTATCCCAGTGGCTCTCTTATCTCCCAAACAGGAGGGCATGGAGATTTCCGGGCGGTATATGACGAACCCCGTCCCTTTGACTGTTGCGGACTGACGCATACCGAAGAGATGGGAGCTGCCATTATCGCTGACGGAATAGACGCCGTGACCGTCGCCGCACGCAATAATCTCCGCCTGGGAGCCAGCCAGATTAAATTGATGACAGGCGGCGGAGTAGCTTCCTTGTATGATCGATTGGAAGATACACAGTTCTTCGAGGAAGAGATTCATGCTGCCGTTAAAGCGGCGGAAGATGCAGGAACATACGTAATGGTGCATGTCTATGTGCCCAGAGCTATTCAACGAGCTATCCATGCAGGTGTAAAAAGCATCGAGCACGGCCATCTGATTGATGAACCCACCATGCAGCTGATCGCAGAGAAAGAGATATGGCTCAGTATGCAACCCTTCACTTTAGGAGATAATCAATTCCCGACAAAAGAACAACAGGAGAAGCATGCCCTGGTAGTTCAGGGTACAGACCAAACCTATCAACTGGCAAAGAAATACAACGTCAAGCTGGCATGGGGAACAGATTTACTGTTCAATCCTGCCAACACGAAGAATCAGAACCAAGGTATCCTCAAATTACAGAAATGGTTCAGCAATTTTGAAATTCTTAAAATGGTGACACATGATAATGCGGAGTTACTGGCTCTGTCCGGTGCAAGAAACCCCTATCCAGGAAAGTTAGGCAGTATAGAAGAAGGAGCCTGGGCCGATTTAATCTTGGTGGATGGAGATGTACTGAAAGACATTACACTACTGGGCGATCCGGAAAGAAATTTCGCAATGATTATGAAGGGAGGAACAATATACAAAAATAAAATTTAATAGTCCTCACGTAAAAAAGCCCGACTCCCCTCCAAATAAAATTCCGGTTAACGCAGAATCAGCAATAACCGGAATTATATCCATTTAAACGGAAAGAATTAAGAATCCGCATATTACACAGATCGTTTTTCTCCCGTTACTGTAATTGAGTAAATCCCGACATTTCCGGATTTATACTTTCGGATCGTGTCTTCATCCAGATGTTCATATAACACTTCATCAGGAATAAGAACCGTTTTAGTCCTCGCAATACGAATATCCACAAAGTCGGCCTTTTCTATCTCCTGCAAATAATCTTCCTTTTGAATAGCACTTGCGATGCACCCTGCATACATCGCCGCATTATCAGTAAACTTTTTGGGGAATGTTCCATTAAGTACAACATCGGATATACAGAAATGTCCGCCAGGCTTCAGCACACGATAAATCTCTTTGAAAATAAGATTCTTTTCAGGAAGCAGATTAAGTACGCAGTTGCTCACAACGACGTCTACCGTATTATCCTGTAAAGGCATGTTCTCTATATCACCTTCTAAGAACTCCACATTGGTATATCTCCGTTTGAGTGCGTTGTTACGTGCTTTTGTTATCATTTGAGGAGAAAAGTCAATACCAATGACCTTACCGCTTTCACCTACTTCCGCACGGGCAATAAAGCAATCATTCCCTGCTCCCGAACCTAAATCAACCACTGTATCACCTTCACTGATATTGGCATATTGTGTAGGTAATCCACAGCCGACCCCTAAATCCGCATCAGGTTCATAACCTTTCAAATTTGTATAGTCCTCACTCATTATGGTAAATACTTTTTTTGAAGCAGCCAAAGGGTTTCTACCGCAACAGCAGCCTTTTAGCTCTTCTGCATTCAGAGCGAGCTCACTATAACGTTGTTTCACTAACTCCTTTAAATCTTGATTGTTTTTTATCTGATTCTTTTCCATCTTGTTCTTATTTTTAATCATACTATAATCTTCCTTATCCGATACTCTTCATTAAAGTCCTATTGCAAGAATATCTGTTCGTAAATACACGAACATCTTTCGTAAAAAAATCCCTTTATCCACAACATGATGTCCCGGTACAGGTGCAATCGTTTAAAAACTCTACGAATAACAACCGGGCAAACTCCCAGTTCTCACGGTTGATGCAATACCGAACTTTAGGCGCTTCTATTTCTCCCTGAATTAATCCTGCATCTTTCAGTTCTTTTAAATGCTGCGAGACGGTTGCCTTGGCAATAGGCAACTCTTCATGGATATCCCCGAAATAACAACTATCCTGTTTCGCTAAGAAACTAAGGATAGCAATCCTCGCCGGATGTCCCATAGCCTTGGCAAAGCGGGCAAGCTGCTCCTGCTTTTCTGTGTACTGCTTTGTTTTCACTTTATCATTCTCCCATCGTTTGTTGTTCGCAAAACTACGAACAGATTCTAAATTGACAAAACGAAGCAGGTTCTTTTTAGGAATGATTAAGAATATCTTATACCGGTCTCCAAAAGCCAACTATATCTATTTCAAAGAAAGATAAAAATACACGTAAAAAGGGCTCTGAAATAAAAACTTCCAGAGCCCCTACCTCTTAAATACCTGTTTGTTACTCAACCACCATGATGCGGTCATTTAATCCCACTTTCGTATTTTCTTCCACAAAAATCTCTTTCACCACCCCATCGGCAACCGAACGAATTTCGTTTTCCATCTTCATGGCAACCAGTACGCACAGCGGATCACCCTTCTTCACTTCATCTCCCTTCCTGACGTAAGTTTTCAGGATAACGCCCGGCATGGGAGCTACAACTACCTGACGCCCTACGGCATCTGCTCCGCTACGGGCATTATGTATCTTCTCGAGTTCTCCTTTCAGCTCGATCTGATAAAGTTCCCCCTTATTCATAATAGTATAAGAGGAATGGGAAGTCGGAGATATCTGTACTCCGTGCGAATGATGATTGATGATAATGGAATAGATAGAGTCACCCCCTACGTTGTAGTCCACATCATACACTTTCCCGTTAACAGCCACTTTCTTCACCGGCCCGTCTTCCAAAATCTCCACTTTATATTCGCTGTCGGGCACATCCTGTATTTTGGCATAATAAGTTGCTAATATTGTTGTCATAAGCATTCTGAGTTTAATAGTTATTGGCAGTCATTTGCAACTTGCCGTAATATTTCCAAAGCGAATCTCCTACTACCGGAAGCGTAGTGGCGCGTGAAGCAGCCTCTTTCTCTTCTTCGTAATGTACCAGCGCAGCAGCAATCACCGCTACCGTCGGATCGGTATTCTGCCTGCGTTTCAGGTCTTCCTTATCGAAGCGCGTATCGATAAAGGTAGTATCGTACTCTCCTTTCAGGAAAGCCGCATTCTTCAACACACGCTGGTGGAAAGGAATCGTAGTCTTGATACCCAGAATCTTATATTCGCGCAACGCACGGGCCATGTTCGAAATAGCCGAATCACGATTACGTCCCCAACAACAGAGCTTTGCAATCATCGGATCATAATGCAGCGAAACCTCAAATCCCGCATAAGCCGCACTGTCCAAACGGACATTACGTCCTTCGGGAGCTTCACGAACGGTTATCACCCCGGGCGAAGGCATGAAGTTATTCTCGGGATCTTCGGCATAAATGCGACATTCAATGGCAGCTCCCCGGAACTCGACATCTTCTTGCCTGTAAGGCAGACGGTTGCCGGCAGCTACCAGTATCATGTCGCGTACCAGATCGACCCCGGTACACTCTTCCGTCACCGGATGTTCCACCTGCAGGCGGGTATTCATTTCCAGAAAATAAAAATTCTGGTCTTTATCCATCATGAACTCCAGCGTTCCGGCACTGTAATAATTAATCCGCTTACAGGCCTCCACTGCAACCTTCAGCATCTTGGCACGTGTTTCGGGCTTCACAAAAGGAGAAGGCGACTCTTCAATTACTTTCTGATTGCGTCGCTGAATGGAACATTCCCGTTCATAAAGATGAATTACATTTCCATATTTATCTCCCAGTATCTGCACTTCAATGTGATGGGGATTCTCGATATATTTTTCAATATAAACAGCATCGTTGCCAAACGACGTTCCGGCTTCAGACTGTGAAAGGCGCAATGCCGTCTCCATTTCTTCTTCACTGCGTACCAGACGCATACCTTTTCCACCACCCCCGGCCAGTGCTTTCAGCATGATGGGATAACCTACTTCGGCAGCCACCTTTTTGGCTTCGGCAATGCCTTTCACCGGATCTTCCGTGCCCGGTACGATCGGTAAACCGGCTTCACGCATAATCCGGCGGGCCTCAGTCTTAATACCCATTCGGGCAATAATATCGGCACTCGGACCAATAAAGATTACCCCTTCTTCCTCACAACGACGGGCGAAGTCCGCATTCTCAGACAGAAAGCCATATCCCGGATGGATGGCAGCTCCTGTCTTTTTGGCTATTTGCAGAATCTTTTCCGGTTTCAGATAAGACGTATCTTCCGGAGAATCGGAAATACAATAAGCCTCTTCGGCATAACGCACATGCAAGGCACCCCGATCTACCCGGGTGTAGATAGCCACTGTGGCAATATTCATTACCCGGCAGGTACGGAAAATACGCATGGCTATTTCGCCACGATTCGCAACTAATATCTTTTTTATCATACGATGTTCTCCTCTGCTTTAAAGTGGAAGATTTGAATGTTTCTTAGGCGGATTAGACTGCCGCTTGTTGGCAAGCATCTCAAAACTGCGTATCAGGCGCATACGGGTTATGGCCGGATCGATCACCTCGTCCACGTAGCCCAACTCGGCAGCCCGGTAGGGGTTGGCAAACTTGCTGCGATAGTCATCCTGCAACTCTTTACGCCTGGCTTCAGTGTCGGCAGCTTTGTCAATCTCTTTGCGGAAAAGAATGTTCACCGCTCCATCGGGGCCCATCACGGCTATTTCGGCAGTGGGATAAGCCAGATTCACATCTCCCCTGATGTGCTTGGAACTCATTACATCATAAGCTCCGCCATAAGCTTTACGGGCAATCACCGTAACCTTCGGCACCGTAGCTTCACAATAGGCATAAAGCAACTTGGCACCGTTGCGGATGATGCCGCCATACTCCTGATCTACCCCCGGAAGGAATCCCGGTACATCTACCAGTGTGAGCAATGGAATATTGAACGCATCGCAGAAACGGACAAAACGGGCTGCCTTAACAGAGGCATTGATATCGAGCGTTCCGGCCAATGCCAACGGCTGATTGGCCACCACCCCTATCGTCTTCCCGTTCAGGCGAATATAACCGATAACGATGTTACGGGCAAACTCTTCCTGCAATTCAAAGAAACTGTTATCGTCCGCCACTGCACGGATCATCTCTTTCATATCATACGGCTGATTAGGATTGGTAGGCACCAGATCCGACAGTTCGGGCGTAAGCCTCGTCGGAGAATCGGTAGTAGCAACAAACGGAGGCTCTTCCATATTATTTCCGGGCAGATAAGAAATCAGTTCACGAATGTAATTGATGCATTCAATATCATTTTCGGCAGAGAGGTGTGCCACCCCCGACTTCATGGTATGGACATCCGCCCCTCCCAGATCTTCTTTGCTGACTTCTTCCTGTGTCACGCTCTTCACCACATCGGGACCGGTGATAAACATATAACCGGAATTTTTCACCATCAGGATAAAATCGGTCAATGCAGGCGAATAGACCGCCCCACCCGCACACGGACCCATGATGGCACTGATCTGAGGGATGACACCGGAAGCCAAAGAATTACGCAGGAATATCTCCGCATAACCGGCCAGCGAACGGACTCCCTCCTGAATACGGGCTCCTCCCGAATCGTTCAGCCCGATGATGGGTGCTCCCATCTGCATAGCCATATCCATCACTTTACAAATCTTCTTGGCATACGTTTCGGACAATGCACCGCCAAAAACGGTGAAGTCCTGAGCAAAAACATACACAAGCCGTTTGCCGATCATACCATATCCGGTTACAACTCCATCACCGGATATTTTCTGTTTCTCCATACCGAAATCCGTACAACGATGGGTCACCAGTTTATCGAGTTCAATAAACGATCCTTTCTCCAGAAGCAGGTTGATACGTTCACGTGCCGTCAATTTTCCGACAGAATGTTGTTTCTCGATACGGGCGTCTCCACCACCTTTCTCGGCTTGCCTGTTCAACTCTTCCAGGCGATTGATAAGCTCTTTCATAGGCTATTATTTTAAAGAATATGTAAAATTAGCATGTAAAAAAGAGAACAGATGTAATCCAAGTTACAATTGCTTGTTTATTTTCACCCTTTTTCCCGGAGAAAATGAAAAGTTTGGAATCCTGACTTTATTAAGATAACAATTATTTGCTTAAAAATGTTAGCGTGCATGTCCTATAACATTATTTTGAGTATGAGTCAACAAACTTCCCCTCCCAGACGTTTAATCTCGCAAATAGTTTATGTAAAAACCTAGACCAAAATGAAAATGAGAACAATCAAACATTTTTTAGCAGCATGCTTCCTGCTTGTATTTGCCACAAGCATACATGCACAAGAGCAGGGAACAAAAACTTATCTTCCCAAGTTCGCCATCAAAACCAATGCCCTCTACTGGGCCACCAGTACTCCGAACCTGGGATTTGAAGTAGCCTTGGCGAAAAAACTCACTCTTGATGTATCGGGCAACTACAATCCCTGGAAATTTTCCAAAGACAGACAAATCAAGCACTGGCTGGTACAACCTGAACTCCGCTACTGGCTTTGCGAACGTTTCAACGGTAGTTTTTTCGGTCTCCATGGCCATTATGCCGATGTTAACATGAGCAATCTCGACATCTTCGGGTTGGGCAACTACCGCTATGACGGCAAGATCTATGGTGCAGGTATCTCTTACGGCTACCATTGGATACTGAAAAACCGCTGGAAGCCACTATCGGTGCAGGATATGCCCGCCTGGACTATGACAAATACGCATGTGGCAAGTGTGGTGAAAAGCTGGGGCACAACAACAAGAATTATTTCGGACCGACCAAAGTCGGACTCAGCATCATTTATACCATCAAGTAAACGTCCCGCATTCACCGGAACCAATTATAAAAAACTAAACCAACAGTAACAATGAAAAGAAAAATCATATACTTCCTCTTGGCCCTCGCAGTAGTAATGCCGGCCAGTGCCCAGAAATTTTTTAAAGATGCCATCAGTCTATCCGATGTTTCATTATGGCAACAGGGCAATTCGCTTTATGTAGACATGAAGATCGATATGAAAAATCTGACAGTCAGTCCCGAACGTATGCTCACACTTACTCCGCTCCTGACAGACGGACAGCACAACGTAGCGCTGGAAGAGATCATCATCAACGGCAAACGCCGTCAGAAGGCTTATTTGCGCGGATTAGCCATCAGCCGCGAACTACCTGCAGGAATCGTAATTCCTTATAATAAAAGAGAAGTGCTCAACTATGCCCAGGTGATCCCTTACGAACCTTGGATGGCAAATGCTTCATTGAATCTGGTAGAAAATCTATGCGGCTGCGGCAACAACGAAGAGATGCTTGCTCAGGAGCTGATAACAAACGACGTTTCTACCGAAGCGAAACGCCTGAGTGCCATGATACCGGTGGTTGCTTATATTCAGCCGACTGTGGAGGTGGTGAAAAACCGTAGCGAACAGTATGAAGCTCACCTCGACTTTCCTGTCAGCAAAGCTGTGATCCAGCCGGAATTCATGAATAACCACAAAGAGCTGATGAACATTCATGCTATGTTCGACAAGATTCAGAATGACAAGAACCTGACAGTAACAGGAATCAGTATCGAAGGATTCGCTTCACCCGAGGGTCCGTTGAAATTCAACGAACAACTGTCGCAGAAACGTGCCGAAGCTCTGAAGAATTATCTGACTACCAACGAAAAAGTTCCCGGCAAACTTTACAAAGTAACTTTTGGTGGTGAAAATTGGGACGGATTGGTACAAGCATTGGAAAAATCGTCTATGAAGGATAAAGATAAATTTATCGGTATCATCAAGAATACGACTGACGATGCGCGCCGCAAACAGGAAATCATGCGCGTGGACGGCGGTGCTCCTTATCGCACAATGCTGAAAGAGATTTATCCGGGACTCCGCAAAGTGAACTGCAAGATAGACTAC
>ERZ791667.1020-NODE-1020-length-11271-cov-1.77862_pt1 | contig 11271 bp, 15 predicted proteins | sample MGYA00509959_ERZ791667 | MGnify/ENA primary metagenome ERZ791667 (study PRJEB30046, sample SAMN00715196) | human gut metagenome | study: EMG produced TPA metagenomics assembly of the A metagenome-wide association study of gut microbiota in type 2... | reverse complement strand
TGTATAAGGTGGCCGCAAAACCTGTATCTTCATCCTCGACATCCAGGCAGATGCCATTCTCGTCAAGAGATACTTTCCTGACCGGAGAATCGTATGCGTTCCCATTATTGTCAAACCAAACGACATAACACAAGTTGTCCAGATCGTCGTCCAGTTCCAGTTCTTCAAGCCCACGCTCCTTCAGTAGATTGATAATGCTGTTCACAATCTCTTTTCGCAGTTCGTTTACCTTTTGTTGATAATCTTTCATAATCTAATTTCTTGGTTTAAAATTTAATATGCTGGTAGATGCTGTTGATTTCATCCTTATTCAGTCCGATATATCTCTTTGTTGTCCGTACGCTTTCATGTACCAGAATCTCATTGAGATACAGCAGGGATTCGGCACTTCTGCCACATTGTTCGTATAAGAACCTGCCGAATGTCTTCCTGAAAGAGTGCGTGGAGAAATGCTTGATGGATAACCCGTACTCCCGCTTGAAGTCTTTCAGCTTGTCGTTGATATGCTCCAAAGAATAGGTACGTTTGCAGCGATAGTTGTAAATGAGAGGCATATTTTTTTCAGGCTGCCCCATGAGTACGTAAAGCTCCTGCAATTTAGTAGTGACCGACGGGTTCAGGGGGATGCTGCGCGTCTTCTTTGTCTTATGCTCAATCTTCACCAGTTCGTCAGTGTCGAGCACGTCTATCCAGCGAAGAGTCAGAAGGTCGGATATGCGCAGGGCGGTGCAGAACGCCACCCGGCAATAGAGTTCCCATGTATATTGCTTATCTTTTCTCAGGCAATCACACAGGCGGTTGAACTCGTCAATCGGCAGGTAGTCTGAGGTAGTGAGTTGTCCTTTGATGCGTGTCATATTATATTGTAATTTTACTTTTATTCAATTGATTGTTTTGCTTCTCCATATCCGGTTTCAATACTTCCCGAATGGCGGCTTCCTGCTTACGGCGTTGCCGGAAGTTCCAGAGGGCGGATTCTTCTTTGGGTATTTCACGGACTGAAGGCAGACCGCATTTTCCCAGATGTTCGTTCACAAGCCAGCCGCCGTAATAGGTGTCGGGGTTAAGGCTGTCATGCCAGATCACTTCACCACGGCAACCATGGATAATAAAATTGCAAACGGTCATCATGCAACAGGTCTTGTCGATGTCCTCAGCCACTATGTATTTTTTAGGATGTTTGATGTGGGCGGCCAACAAGGTGCGTCCACTGCCGCAAGTAGGGTCTGATATCATGCCGCCATCGTTCTCTTTCGCTTCCGTCAGGTTCTTGGTGCCGGTAATTTCTGCCATCAGTTCACAAATATCGCTCGGGGTGAAGTTCTGCCCGAATCCTTTGATACGGCTCGTGCTGCCTATAAGAGCCATGTAGAGGTCGCCGAAAGCGTCGTACCACCCTTTCCTGATTGTCTGCCTATCCATTATTGAAAGCCATTGGGTGAGCATGTTCCAGAACACGATGGTATCTTCTTTCTTGTATCTCCACGATTCTATAGGCTTTACTTCCCATGTAAAGAACCCGATGATGTATCTAAGCATGTCATTGAAGACTTCCGTCATGTCGTAGCCGTTAGCATACGTGAATTGTCTCAGTATTTTTTCAAGCTCCCGTAACTCGGAAGGGGCTTCATAGTTCGTACTCATTGGCGGTAGGGTATAAAAAAACGGTGGAGTTTTTAGTTCCACCGCTTTATTTGGGTTATTTATTCTCGCTTCGTTTCTTTTCTTCGTAGCCTTCAACCTGCTTCATCACCATGTTGCAGAAAGTCTGCCCGGCGTCCGTGTACCGGCTGAAATACCGCATCATCTTGAAGAAGTCGAATTTGAACTCGCACCACTTCCCGTAATAGTGGGCGCCTATCACGTTGCCGTAGGACTTTTGGAACAGTTCAAGCGTCAATCCTTCCGTAGTGTGTACATAGTTATAGTCCCAGTTTGCAAGCCGTAGCATAAGCTGGAAGTTCAGCGGCTGGATTTTCCATGTGCCGGAACAGTGTGTCCCGGTTTCTTCTTCGGTAAACTCACCGGAATCGGAGTCATCCGTCAGGTTATTGAAAATGACTTCCTTTACGTAATCCGGGACAAATTCAAGCTCTTCGCCTTCAGGAGTAGTGGTAAATTCCACTTCTACAATGTGGCCGTAATATTCTTCGGTTAATGTCTGTCTCATTGTCAGTTGGTTTTATTTGATTAATCACAAAAATCCGTTATACAATATGTTTCAAAATAGCTTTCACAGATGATTTGATTCATTTCGGCATCACTACCCAAATGTTCCCGTAAGTATCCGTAAGTTTCCGTTAATTCAAGCAGCTCTTTCTCGTCTATGTCATCAATGCTAATATCGCCGGAGCACCAGAACCGCCTGTTGGAGATAAATTCCTTTACTTCTGTGACCACCGAAGATAGGCGGATCAACTCCTTCGGATAGCCACACAGCGAGTCATAAATAATTCGCTCGGTAGACTCCGACTCCGGTAACAGGTTGTCGTGGCAACAGTTTGGCTCACAATACCAGAACTCCTTATCGGAAAGAGGCAGGCAGAACTGGAGCGTATCGGGGTCGGTAAATTCGATGCCGGGATTGAGTAGGTTTTTCATTTCGATTATTTTCTTTATTCAAATCTTTTGTATTACTTTCTTTGCCTTCTTCGCTTTTCTTACTTCAAAGGCGTTCAGTTTCCGGAAGTAAAAAGTGCCGGAGGTGTCCGAGCAATCCGGCAGCTTTTTACATAATGCTTTTTTCTTAAAGCCAGCGCAGTAGCTGCATTGGTAGTCTACGACTTTGCATACTTCCAGAATCAGACCGTTCATAGACAATAGCTGTCCTTCGATTATATTTGTCACATTTTTTGTAGCATATCAATTAGATCTTTATCTCGGCTGAGGTCAACACTATCCTGACCAGGAAAAATAAATATTTCGTCTGCTTTGATCATCAGCATTGGTATAGTACAAATATGCATATCACAATACATCATTTTGATACCACCATCAAGAACCATTACCAGAAACTCTGGAGCAGTCAGACGTTCCTTCTCATTTTTAGGGTGAAACGGATTAGGGATTATCTGCAAGCGATGAATTGCCAGCAAATGTAACTTAGTATCAAAGGCAGAGAGTAGCGATAATGCAGAGCGTAAAATGTGCGCTGGTGCATTCACCTTTCCATCATTAGTATGAATAAGCTGTATTTGTATTTGGTTCATATTTCTTCTTTTTAAGATTGTTCAATACTCATACAAATCATATAAATATACTTCTCCAAATACAGTTTTATCCGCAAATTGACTGTTGTAAAGAGTTAGCATGTTTTCGTCAAAACAACCTAAAGTATCCACGAATACGCCATCCGCTGTGTAACGGTTTAGTTCGCAATAGTCGCTATGTTGTTCAAAAAAAGATAACGGCTTTACAGACAACGATTTTCTTTCTGTTACTTGTGCCATAAGCTACATGTATTATTGTTTTATATTACTTGTCAGGATAGAACTCTTTTTCATTTTCGTAGTACCATGCGGTAAACAGTTGTTTGGCTGGATTCATTTTCAGCCTGCCTTTGTAGTGGTGGCTGAAGAACTCATGGATCATGTCATATTCGTAGCCCATATCCATCAAGGCGGTTTCCAACAACCGGACAAGCCCGTCACGATGTTTCCCGCAGTTCCGTTTCTTCTCCTTTCGGGGCAGTCTTGTCCGGCCACCCGGACGCTTGCGGATGTGCCCTTCCGTTCGCTTGAGCATACGGGCAAACTTACGTCTCTGTTTGTAGAGTTCTTCATCTGTCAACCTGATGTCTCTGAGTGCGGAGTAGTACTTGCCGTCAAGTTCAAAACAAAACGTGTACAAGCTACCGTAATAAGCTTCACCAACGAAGAAGCTGCCGGAGCGCTGTCTTTTGGGAGGTACACAGCCCAGCAAATCCCAGTACCTGTCTTCGGTGATTTCTTCAAAGGGTGTCTGGAGGGATGTCTGGTACTTGATAATCATTGTATGGATTTCTTCAACGGTTACTGTAACCAGCCACGGGTCTTTATAGCGCACCTTTAGCATGTCAAGGGTTTCCCCCTTATCGTAGTCGTTGTGTATTCCGTCTGACATGGATGTGATAACGGCTCCCGTGAAACGGAAAGGGTTTACCACATATCGGAATGCTTCATTTACTTCTTTTGCCATATCTTCTTTAATATATTAGTAGGTTCTTGATTCTTAAGATTGTTTAGATTTCGGCAGCTTGCCCGGTTAACTGTTGCAGCGAAAACTGGTTTGTCCAAAATTCCTCGTTTGTATGTTTGCCGAACACTTGGTATATAGCATTGCCATCACGATATATCACGATCTTGAAAAAGTCCAATCTGTTTTCGGGGGAAGCCAGTTTGTCCAGTTCATCGTCATCCAGTTCCACATATACCCAATCTCTGTCTGCCAACAATTCTTCTATGTTCAGCTCTTCGACCAGCTCATCGTCCAATCCGGATTGGAAAAATTCTACCGAACCGTCATAAAACCTTATTGACTGGAAATTGTAATCGTCTTTGAAAGGCTTGACGGCCTCAAGCCTCGTTGCCTGTAGCTTCCTCCATTCTTCCGACAAGTGTATAACTGCGAAATCGCAGCAATCCCACTCGCTGTTCGTTTTTGCCCTGATTAGAATTTCTGCTGTCGGCTTGTCTGATACTTTCATTGATTTGAATTTTAATTGTTTATGGATTAGTATGTAATTGATAGGTTATATCCCCTTTAGGTTCAGTCCTTCCAATGCTCTCTTGGTGGCATACATCGCATTAGGTGTTATTACCCGCTGCCATGCCCCATTACTCGGGGCCCAATTGAACGAGAAGTCACGGTTGAGCCTGTTGAGCATTGTGTAGTTCGGCTTCTCATCAAAGAAAATCTGGATGCGCTTTATCTCATAATTCAGTACTACTTTGCCACCGTCAAAAGGACATTCCTTGTTCCCCATGCCGGCAAGCTTTTCCTGTTGCTCTTTTACCTTGCGTGCCACCTCTGAAAGCTGGAAGAACTTGTGGCGTTCGGTGATGATCGGTTTCTTTTCCCTTGCGTTCCACTCCCGGATGTATGCCAGCGCCTTGTCTACAATTTTCACCTCACCGTGAGAGGCAAATGTGCTCACCTTGTTGTAGATACTGGAGACGAACAAAGCCTTGGAAGAACATCTGTTTACACCGGTGTTGATTTCATGTATGGTGGACGCGCTACTACCAATAGTATTACGCAGCCTTTTCCAGTCTTCGTCCTTCTTCTGCTCTTCCGGTTTCCCTGCTTCAAGACGTTTGGCGATAGCTTTCAAAGCACGCTCGCGCCACTCGGTAAACTCTTCTGACCGCTTCTGGTAAGACTCGTTCGCCTTTTCATTCCTGCGGTGATTGAAGTTTGCGGCACCCGTAACAAATGTGCTTGCACACCGGGAACTGGCGGCAAGCATGGCGGAGTAATGCTGTTTGAAGTTCTGAATATATTGCTCACGCTCATCTTCCGGCATCTTCATAAGATCATCGTGAAGCGTCTTTTCGTATGCGACAATGGAGTCTTCGCCGAGTATGTCCGGGTCTTGTGAAGTATTGCGGTACGCATCTTGCGCCTGTTGCCAGTAACTTCCCAGGTAATCGGGGTGATGGAACTCCACGACTTCCCATTGCGGATAGTTGTCTTTATACACCGGAGTGGTAGCGCTGCCTTCTCCTATGGTATGCAGGTGGTTGCGGAAGCCTAATCGCTGTCCTCTGTAATTGAACCGGGAAGGTTCGCTTTGCGGGTTATCCACAGGGCGAACGGTTTTAACGCGGTGTGCGTTTTGGACGGTTAATAAAATAGGTTGATTCATTGTTATGCTTTTTGATTATTTTACGTTATTTTTACTTTGAGCCTTTAATGCTTGTTTTGCTTCCCATGCTTTTTGCATTCTTTGCATTCTCTTTTTTTTTGGGCATTTTTTTACATGTCTGACAATAGGCGATAAAGCCCTGTGAGTCATATTCTTCTCTTGTGATAGGTTCACCACAACATTCGCACACATAAGTTACACTCATATTCTTAATAATTATATAGTTAATATTTTCTTTACCACACCATACTATGTTGATTGAGGGCGTATGTATTCCCTCGAAATTCAGATATTTTTTCGGCATCCAAGAACAATGTGATTACCGGCGGGGGCATGGCTTTATCGGCTTGATTTGATGCCTCCAGCTTGATGGAGGTGCCCTGGCATTCGCAGTGGGCACCTCCTGAATATATGGAGGCAGCAACTAAATTTCCCGGTCCCTCACATTATGCCTGCCAGGCATAAGAAAGGTTTGCGGCTTATTTCTTACGCCACTCGGCCATCTTCTTCTTGATGTCGATGTTGTTATCGTTCAGCATTTTCTTCAATACTGCCAGCAAACGCCATCCTTCACCATTCGCATACATCATTGCCTTAATCCGGAGGAAATCCAGAGACTGAGTTTTATGCAGACGGTTTTCTCCATCATCGTAAGCTACACACCCATGGAAACGGATAAGATTTTGCATAGTGAAGTATGCCCCCGACCCCTTGTAGGCGTCTACCCATGCTTTACTTTGCGGAGTATCGAACGCCATCTTGATGCGAAGATTATTAAAGATTCTGGCGGCATTATAAAGCTGGGCGGCATTCTTCGCTTGCCTGATGCGTGCCATTGCCATATCGAGCGGGTAATACAGTTTGATTACCAAATCCGACACGAAAATATTGCGGCTGCATATACGTTTGTAAGGAATGCCTTTACAATTCCTGACTTTCAAAGCATCCACACGCTCTTTAAGCTGTATTGTATAATCTCTTGCCATCGCCTCCACTACATTGGTATTGAACCACCGGTTACGCTCGATGAAGCTCTCCGGGTCCTTGCTTTCCATCTTCATCTGTGCGTACAACTCGTTCATCAGCATCTTCCACTGGTACTCATAGCCCAGGCGATGTATCATCTCAGTCACACCCAGCGGTTCTTTGGAACGATATGCTGTCTCGGACATCATGTGGAACATCTTGGACATTACCCAACGGCGGAACAGGTGACCGTTCGGAACCGTCCCCTGGGAGATGATTATGTCGAAAAGCGGGTCGTTGTCATTCAGCACGACAAGCTTGCCGCCTTTGTTGGATGCAATACACTCGCCGCCATTCGCTCCCCGCATGGCGAACAGGCAGCTTACATCCACACCTGCATTGCGTAGCGCCTCGATGCGTTCCTCCGCTTTTTCAGGTAGCTTGGCAGGTGCAGTCTTTTTTTCGACGACTGCGGGAAAGATTACTCCCAGGCCCGAGTCTTCACCGATCACTGTTGCCACGGTCGTAAATTCGTTCTTCGCAATAGCGAACTCCGTGCCGCACCCGGGGCACAATACCTTAGTCTCTCTGGTCGCTTTGGTTACTTTCGTTCCTCTGGTCGCTTTCGTTCCTCTTGTTTCTTTTTTCTTACTGTTCATTTGTTAAATTATTGATTGGTTAATTGTTATTGGATTCTATCTTTTCTATCCAGTTTCTTAGTATCACAAGGTCTTTATCCTTACTGCTCTGCCAGAACCATTTGCCCATCGTTTCCGGATTCCATTTGATTCCACCCAATATCTGGCAGAGGACATATAATTCAAGTTCGACTTGAGCCTTGTCACGGCGTTCACCGAAAAGCATGGCGTCGTCGTTCAGGCTCTTTTCGGGCAATGCCATGAAGTATCGGCGTGACTTGCTCTCGCTACGTTCAGAAGGAACTGAGTGCTTGTAGATGCGGTAGAGTTCTTCCACATTGGCAAGAAACTCGTCCTCGCTGCAACATGGCACGCCCAGTTCGCCCTCGTACTTGCCATCTTGTATGATAGGCTTGCCGTTTAGTTTCAGGCTTCGGGAACGGAAATCAATCTTGAAGCTTGTGCCACCTTCGACGGCTTGGATGGCTTTCTGATAGATACACTGACATTGATTGTTGCTGTTATTGTCCATATTTTCTCGGTTGTCAATTTTATTAATTATTACACTCAAGGTCACGGCGCATTACTTTATAATTCTGATGAATACAGGATGTACTGTATCCTGGAACCTCGGTTATAACCAGGTGCCAGGATACAAATGAAATACTGTATGCTGAATCTGATCCCTTGTGCAATACTTGGTTGCGCTACCATACCTTTACCTCTTCTTTTTTCAGTCTCATTAGGTTGGCACATTACTTTACTGATTCGATATGTCCAGCGTGTAAATACTGGCGGACCACGACAATCGGGAGACGGTCCCCAGTAGTTTTCAGGCTGGACTATTAAAGCCCTGATCTTGACTGGTTGCTTTGTGCTAAGCTTACTTTTATTTGCGGTTCTCAAAATACCGGCACATTTCTTTATACATCTGATGTTTGCCGTGGCTGGGAAGCCGTAACGGCGCCGACGGAGTGCTCAGTAGAGAGTTCCGTCGGCGCCAAGGAGGCTTATTGTACACGGCATACTGAATATTACCCCTTGAACCATACTTCTTTTCTTATTTTTTCTTCTTTTGTGCTAAGAAGAGAAAGCTCTCATAACAGCGACACATTGCTATACGCTCTTGATATTGCCCGCGTAATTCCAGCTCGTAAAGAGTCTGAAGGATGTAGGTTAAACATCCTTCAAGACTTTGCATGAGCTGGTTATCTACGCGGACTATTAATTGTTGTTCCTTGAGCTTCGTTGATGTGTTTCAGTATTATTATTTATTATGATGTCAAGCAAGCGACACAATTCTTTAAATTCTTGATATTTACAGGAATGAACCAGAATTTAACTGAGATCGACCGGGAGCTAAACCGGTTGATCTCGTATGAATTCTGGTATACTAAGCCTGTAACATTAAATGCCTTGCACCTTCATCATCCACCGTGTGTTCGGTAAGTTCCTATAATGTTCCTATAATGATGCGACCAAAGTATTGTACACAGCCCGTCTTGTCAATATGGCATTCTGCATACAGCCAAGGGTCAGATACCCCGGGATGTCTCCCACAGTCTTACCCCGGTTGGCTTTAACGTTACGCCCCAGCCCCCGGACTATACAACCTCTTTGTTTTGACGTACCCTAAGCCGCCCACCTTGCGCTTTCCAGTCTGTACCGCTCTCAGGCAGTCCATCACGAACTTGTTTAATTCGTCGAGGTCTTTCCTTACGTTGCACACCGGAAGTATCTGCGTAGCCCAGCTAAACTCCCCGTTACCTTTGTAGAGGTAGCGGTTTACTGCGTTGATGGCTTTTGCCAGCGTTATTCCCGGCTTGCGGATGGTGCGTTTCTCAATCTCTTTTTGAAACGTCTTGATACGGCTGGAGGATAAGGAGATCATGCTGCCTTTGATACTGAACCCAAGAAACTTGAACCACTTGTCCATAGTCAAATATTCAACCTTCTTCGGGTTTAGCTTCATCGTCTTCTCTTCCAACCGGCTCTGGAGCACGCTCATGGCTTTACCGTATTCTTTCCCGACAAACAACATATCGTCAGAGTATCGTGTGTAGAAACCATCCATTTGAGACAGTTCTTCGTCAAGGTCATACAGCAATACATCAGCAAGCCAGCTTGCCACAGGACACCCTTGCTTGAGGGACTGGTATTGACGCAGGAGGTTGTTATCCTCATCAAAGTATAAATCACAGTGGTAGTATTTCCGCAGCACATCAATCAAAGCGGAATGACCATACTGCGCTTCCACCTTGTCGAACGCTTCGTCTATGTATTGAATAGGTACGCTATCGAAATACTTGCTGAGATCAGATTTCCATCCTAAATATCCATCCTTTTCGATAGTCACCATTTTATTACTTACTTCGGTCACGACCTTACCGCATCCGGTCCCTATTTGGTAGGATTTACAGGAGACATGAACCATCTCGGGCATCAGATCGAAAAGCAAGTCATTGGCGATGCTTAATATCACCCGGTCAATAGGTTCATTCACGTAAACCGTGCGGAACTCACCGTTTTCTTTTGGTATCTGGGCGGTGTGGGGAGGTGAAATCTCATACTTACCCTTCCTCATGGCATCAGCAATCGCTATCCGGGTGTTTTCATTGGTCAGCAATATAAGCTGGTCTTTTCGGATGTCCTTACCTACACCTTTCTCAATCGCTTTCGTCCACCGGTCGATGTCGAAAAACATCTGCAAAATCTTATCAACCTTATCAATCTTGTCTGGCATAATCCGTAGTGTTGGTTTCTTTTGTAATATCACTCTTGTCTAAGACTATTCTCACTCCATTGACCATCCCCAAATGCCTTAAATACACTTCGTCGGGATAAACATGTCTTTCATCGCCGCCGTGTATTTTCATGGTATGGGAGCCGTCTATTTGAATATCGGTACGGCCATAACCTGACGGAAACTTTTCACCAACGAACACAAGCCTCTCAATGTGGGTATGCGCATCCGACACACATACAATATGGCATCCGTCTGTTCGGAGAAGGTGCTTATACTCCGGCTTCATCCGTTTCTCTCTGCACTCTTCAAGTTCTGCGGCAATATCAACATTATTGCCAAATCTTCGACCAATAGAAATCGGTGAGGATAGTTCATAATATCTTTGTGTACTATTTGTTGATACCAATCTTGCTGTAATCTCTTTCATTTCTTTTCACACTTCTAATAACCGCTCAAAACTATTTATCTCTGTCACGATGAAATCCTCACACCCAAAAGCTGCCAGCGATTTGAGCCCGTTCAAAGATTGGCAGTAGAAAAACATGTCGTCATCCTCGCCGGTATCTCCCGAGAGCTGGATTTTTACCTCTTGGCTACCGTCCGTGTCCTTCCACACAATTTCGCAGTTCGCATAATGTGGCTCATTACCGTTATTCTTGACGAACTCATCAAACTTCTTCTGCATTTCCACCTGTATCTCGTCCGTGTCGGATATGATGACTCCCGTTTTGCAACTTTCGCACCAACCGTACAGGAATGATTCGTCGGTGTAATCTTTGAACTCTTTAGTGTTTGGATTTATTGTTGCTTCGCAGGAAACATCCGTGCCGCCGCATCTTGTGCATATTACATTCATACTCTTTTTCTTTGTATTATTTGTTTATAAGTTAATTACCATTGTTATTGCTATCATCGCTGCCATCAATCCCTCTCAGGTATGATTTAGGCAGAATCCTCACTATACCGATAAGATATTCGATATTTCTATTCCCGTAGTAACCGCTCATATCGAAGCGGTAGACTGGTGTTTTAGAGCGTCCGTTTTTACCATCCAGACGAAAACAGGAAGGCAGTTT
>ERZ791667.1019-NODE-1019-length-11273-cov-2.13639_pt1 | contig 11273 bp, 9 predicted proteins | sample MGYA00509959_ERZ791667 | MGnify/ENA primary metagenome ERZ791667 (study PRJEB30046, sample SAMN00715196) | human gut metagenome | study: EMG produced TPA metagenomics assembly of the A metagenome-wide association study of gut microbiota in type 2... | reverse complement strand
CCCTTTCAAGAATGAAAATCTTGCGTCCTAACCGATAGACGAACGGGCCATCCTATTGTTGCATTTCTGCTTTTGCTTTCTTGAACCAGTGTTTGTTTCTCGATTGCGGATGCAAAGGTAGGAACTTTTTTTAAACTGACAAACAATTAGCGAAAAAAAATAGAAGAAAATTTCACTTTTCTTCTATTGATACCTTATTATATGCTGATATTCAATAAAATAAATGCCTTCTTCATGAATGAAAAATTTTCTCTCTTCTGCAAGAAAGCTGACGGACATGTTTTCACATATACCTTATTATATATAGGGAATGAAAAACTTCATGATATTGTTCATGCTTCTTCTACTTTTACCAGTTTCCAGCCTTTAAACACTAAAACGATACTCTTCAATTCTGTGGTTCCCTTATCTTGCAGAATCCATTCACTTGCTGCATACTGTTTCAGTTGTGTTTTGGCATCGACTGTCAATTTCTCTATTTCCATATCGGCGGCATCACGTTTGGCATATTTTACTTCGATACAGTAACTGTACGCCATGTCGGGAAGTTGCAGCAAGCGGGGCTGTAGAAAAATATCCGCGTATCCTTTGTTGCTTTCGTATTCGGGGCGGGCGATATAATAGTGTGTCAGTCCCAGATATGATAAAATGAAGGTCTTTACATAAGCTTCCCCCTCTATAAAGTCTCGGATACTGCTCTGGCCGTTCAGGCGGTCGGCAATGTATCTGAAATAATTTTCCCATTCTCCTTTATATGCCATTCGTTTCATGAGATCTATCAATTTATCTATTTCAAGATAAAGGTTAGCAGTATCTTTATAGATGTCCGCCATATAACCGTAAAGTTGCTCACGTACTGCCCAGTTGGGAACGCTTAACACAGGCTCGCCCATTTCCATTCCACTGATGGTGAGCATGCCATAATAATAAAGCAGGCTCTTGAAGTTCCTAGGCTTGACAATGTCTTCAGCAGGGAAACTATCAGCAATAATTCCAGTGGTAGAGCCATTTTCTACTATCTCTTGAACGACACTTGCATTTTCTCCAAAAGTCTTGTCAACGTGGATAAGATGGCGTAACTTATTGTAGTCCGTACGGATATTTGCATCAAGCATATTGTCGGGAATATGCCTGTTCAGCAAATAGCGGTTCATGAAATAGAGCACCATATCCGAGTTGTACATAGACGGTTCATCCAGTGACTTTGTAGAGAAGCAGTAATTGTCGTACCATGGTTTCATGATTCCTATTAATTCATCCGTGGTATGCGGTAATTCTGTTCTGCTTTTGTAGTAATCTATTAGAGTGCGTACTTCGTATTCATTGAAACCTATCATGTTATTGAACACAGAGTTGCTACTGTAATTATCCGCTATGTTGAATCCACTGGTGAGGTCATCCATTGTTACAGGGCTGACACCGGTGAGGAAAATACGTTCGATTACAGAGTTTGAATAGTCTTTCACTACTTTCAGAAATCCTCGGAAAAAGCCGTTGCCATGAGTGATGCTGTGGTAACGTTCGTTGCCGTAATCCACCAGAATGTTGTTAGCAAAGTTATCGTATTCGTCGAGGATGAGATACATTTTCAGCCTTTTGTTTTGAGCGGATAGGCATAAGAATCCCAATACTTCATCTGCAGTGTCATATTTTTCAAGTTCTTCCACTATATCTTCGCCTAATAAGTGACTGTTATCTTTAGCAAAGGCACGCATGACCATCTTGCAATAGGCATTAAATTTCTGTTCCAGCTGTTCCAAGGTAGTGGCTACGCTGCTAAAATTGAGTTTTAGCACTAAATATTTATTCCGGTTGGGTGTAGGGTGCTTGCCTATATATAGCCCGCCAAAGATTTCTTCGAACTTATCTTGCTTGTTGATATCATAGTAAATGCCGAGCATGTTCAGAAAAAGGCTTTTCCCAAAACGGCGGGGACGGACGAAGAAGAAAAAACGACTTGTGTCTTCTACTAAGGCAATATAATGTGTCTTGTCTACATAGTAATAGTTATCACTGATAATAGACTCGAAGTTCGTCATCCCATAAGGTATTTTCTTTATTGCTGCATCCATAACCGCTCTATTTTTATAGTTGAGAACAAAAATAGCTTATTTTCTTCGATTCGGCAATTAATGAGATGTTTATTCTTGTTCTTTATTCTGTTGCTTTACCGTGTGGATATGAGCTAATTCGATTTCAGAACTAACCACGCACTCCAAACAAAAGTTTTCACGATTTACCCTCATACCCTCATAAATTTCTTCAAATCCTTTATTCATCGTAGCTTCAGCTATGAGAGCAGGTCATGATAGCACCCTGAGAGTAACTTTTGCTCTCAGGGTATTATCATCCCATCCCCCTATAAAACATAGGATATACTAACGGGATATTAACGTTATCTCTTCGGTATCCTTTCGTTAGATTACCGATATCACTAGTTCGTCACGGCCGTGACAAATTCCTATCACGGCTGTGAAGAGAACCTACCATGACCGTGATGGATAGTTACCACGGCCGTGGTGAGATAACAATACCGGTAATCTAATGGAAGAATACCGGCAGCCTAACGCAAGGATAAAGGCAAGATAACTAACACTTCCTTACTTCATAACTTATGTTTCCCTAAACAACATAGCCAGGGAACCCACATTAAAACACAACGTACTGAAATGAGTTAAACAGAATAGAAAAGATTCAAAACCTGTACTGATTTAAGCCAATCCATCTGATACACTGATGACTCAAATATCCAATTATCCGAATCTAATCCTGTCGATGCTCACCAAGCGGGGGATATAGATTCATCACGTGGGCAAAAGTGGGTGGCACATGGGCTTAGGGTTGTTTATCTGTGGGCTTAAAGTCATCGGTAGGTGGACTGAACAGGACAGAGCCTCTATTCTGATGAAACAGAGGCTCTGTTTAAATGAAATGCAAGCTCCGTTTCGCTAAAACAGTCCTTGCATTTATTGAATGAAGGCATATATGCTAATACTTCCGGAAATCTTTTATCACCAGAAACAATGATTTTACCATTTTCCAAACCATTATTCATTTCTATTTCATAAATTAAGGGAGAGTTTTCATCAGATAATGTTCTTGTTTATCCCGAAGCATTAAGTCGATATTGGCTTTTTATACCCAAAGTTACTCCGTTCGCTCTTGTTTCAGGACTGGCTGTAACTGATTTTTCTCATAATACTTTTTTATTTACTTAATTTTATGTTTACTATTTACCTTGTCTTAGTTTTAATACTTGGTTACAAGTATACAAGATGTTAATAGTAACAGTTTCATTTTATTGCAATCAATCAAAAATAATTCCTCCTGGTGGAATTATTCCATTATTCTTCCAAACATGATTAACCTTTACTTCTGTGATATCGGCATCAGGATATCGTCGTTGATATTTTTCTGTTTTATCAGCTTCTATGATATATCCGTGTGACATTCCAGTTGCAAATTTGAAACCATATTTTTCTTTTTTTCCGTCATGCATTAAGGTTAAAGAAGTAAGGTTCCATTCGTATAATCCTTCATAAGATATGTCTGAAATCGTTTTTATTGTGAACTTTCTCGTATCCTGATTAAATGTATAAGTTGCGCCAATAAAAGGTTCACTTTCTTCTCGCAATTCTTTTTCTATTTCCGGGGGGATTCTTAGGTCTATTGCTTTTATAGTTATTCCCGGATATCCAGGACTACCTTCTTTTAATGGAATCCCCCAATCTATGATTTCCGGGCTGCTGAAATATTTTACATATACGAATATCTCACATAATATTTTATCATTATCCAGAAGCCGTATCATGGTACTTCCACTTTTGTGTGTAGTGATGCAGATACCTGTTTTATCAATAGTTGCAGTTGCAATTTCTTGATCTTCAGACTGTAGTGTACAGTTGCAGTGGGTTAAGTCAGTTTCGATACTAATATGTGACGTTTCTCCTTCCCATATGGAAATCGATTTCTTTTCCGGTTCGTATGGTTCTTCCTTGGAACAACCATACGAGACTATAAATAATGATGTGATAAGTAAAAAATTAGCAAATCTCATATTTCTATTGTTTTTTCGTTATATTATATAACATGGTCATTTCTTGGGTGTAATATGCTATGTTTCCATAATCAGTCTTGAATATGGTATCACAATCATCCTGATAGCAGAAATGTAGATATGAACAGTATATAGATAAGCTTTTTCATTAGTTTGTGTTTATTAGTTCGTTGTAAAAGTAGTCTTTTTTTCTATATGGTGTTGCTTAATCAAATTTTATTTAGAAGAAATTCTTTTATTAGATTTGAATATTAATTGAATACAAGGTGCTGAGTTTTAAAATTTATATACTACTTTTGTCCCCAACGAAAACGACAAAAGGACAATGGCATGAAAAAGTGCATAGACTTAACGGCATATCTTCTTATTCTATTGGTATTTTATAGTTGCAATGGGGATGTATTTGTTGACGATTTCCGGTCTTCTGATTCCGAACTGGCTTTGGATGGAAACGGTGATGTCGCGGTAATCCGGTTTGCGTCTTCCAATTGGGATTATTTACAGATATATACTTATGAAGAAAACTTTTCTTATTCATATGAAATCTATGATGTGGATGGTCAGTTGATAACAATCGAGCAATTTCCTTATCTGAAAGGATTGGGAAAGATTGTTTGCAATGAAGAATTGACTGGTTTCACTGTAGATCGCAGTAATCCCCAAGAATTGAAGATTACAGTGGATGAGAATGCCCGCTCCACTCACTTTCAATTTGAAATCATAGCGAGCAACGAATACGAGTTTCAGGAAATATATGTTGATATTTCGCCGTCGGACAGGTATGTGTTCGATCATATCACATACTCTTTGGATGCCTATTCTTATGAATATAGGAAGGAGAGAGGACTTAGTTCTTTGGAGTATAATCGTTTGGACACTCCCTATTCCTTTCTAATGTCTCCATATGAAAATGTTTGCTATTCCGTGATATTCCAAAGTAACGCTCCCGGGGCTTTTCAACTTCTTAGGGAAGGCAACTTGACAGTAGAAATACCGAGTATGGAAGGTCGAAGTTTGGTAATGAATGGCAAACAAGCGCAATATACTCCCATAGAACAAAAATGGCTTTTTCCCAACACGGAGCAGATAGAGGTTTCTATTCCTCCCCATGCTTATCAGCGTATTACTCCACTGATAGAGTATGAATGGTTTGAAACGAGATATACTCTCTATGCCGTTCATCCGAAGACAGGAAGGCAACGGAGTATCACCGGCATGTTACAAAGTAAAATGCCCGGAAAATATGAAATAGAACAGAAGGAACTCAAATGACTGGAAATATGAATATAGGACGGTTATTGTCTATTGTTTGCCTGCTGGCGTTTCTGGCAGTTGGCGGGAAATCAGGAGCGCAGATAGTCGGGAAGCATAGGATTGGTCTGGACGTCCGTCCGGGCTATGTTGTTCCGACAAACAGTTTTCTCGAAGGAGATAATATGCAGCAGAAAACCATTGAACAATCGCTCTCCCTGCATCTGAAATATGCTTTCCAGTTTGGTAAAGATTCCCGATTGGGCAGAATGTATCCTCATGCCTATCAGGGGATCGGTGTTTCGTATAATACTTTTTACTGTCCTGCCGAGTTAGGAAATCCGGTGACGGTATATGCCTTTCAAGGGGCGCCCATAGTACGGCTTTCGTCCCGTCTGTCGTTCGATTATGAATGGAACTTCGGAGCTTCTTTCGGTTGGAAGAAATATGATGAACAATACAATCCGCAGAATGAGGTTATCGGTTCTAAAATTAATGCATATATCAATTTGGGGCTTCTTTTGAACTGGCAGTTTCATCCGCAATGGAAGTTGGCGGCAGGGGTGGACTTAACGCATTTCTCCAATGGAAATACTCATTATCCCAATGGGGGACTCAATATTATCGGTGGGAGAGTAGGCATTGTACGCACCTTTGGCGATACGGATGATGCGTCCGAAGCGATAGCTCCTGAACGGTTATTCATAAAGCCGCACGTCAGTTATGATTTGGTGCTATATGGTGCTACCCGCAAAAGGGGATTCGTTAAAGACAATGTGCCGAGTCTGGTACCCGGTTCGTTTGGTATCGTGGGGCTCAATTTTGCTCCGATGTATAATTTCAATAACTATTTCCGGGCGGGACTTTCTGTAGATGCGCAGTATGACGAGAGTGCCAATATCAAGGACTATAAACTGGAAGGAAGCTATATGAACGATATAAAGTTTCATCGTCCTCCTTTCCGCGAGCAATTTGCGGTGGGGTTGTCCCTTCGGGCGGAACTGGTGATGCCGATTTTCTCAATCAATGCCGGAATTGGACGAAACCTGATATGCCGTGGGGATGATACGAACGGTTTCTATCAGATTCTGGCTCTCAAGACTTACATCACGCGCCATTTGTTTCTGCATGTAGGATACCAGTTGAGCAAGTTCAAAGACCCTAATAATCTGATGTTGGGGATAGGATATAGATTTCATGATAAAAGGTGAACAAACTACGGTAAAAGGTGAACAAACTACGGTAAAAGATGAACAAACCATGATAAAAGGTGAACAAGCACCCCGATTATCTGTAAACGAGTAGTGCACCCTTTCCTCGCTCGGAAAGAATGCACTTAACACAAACAAAACAAACAAACAATAAAACGGCTTCTCAAGGGTTATGCCGTTTTATCGGGCATTTTGCATATAGTGGGAAACATTATATGCGAGAGGGCGAAAGCCCGCTCGGGTACTTCACAGCAGCCTTTCTTTATACATCTCACCAGTATATTGTATATAAACTTATTTATCAGTCTCTTTACGACTCCAGTTCGGAATCATTCAGCCGTATACTCCACCCGTTTACTTTCATTCTCGGACATATCCGCGGGATTCCCGTAGTTGACGACTTGATGAAGAACAGGAGAGTGTAAGAATCCTGCCGGTCAAGATATTCCTGGTCGCCTATATCACCTATATTATCGGGATAGATTTTCGATAACAATAAATAGGGGGTGAGTGGCAGACGCAGGATCACCTGTCCGCTGGGTATATGCTTTATTGACAATGTCGTATTGTCTCCCTTCATGATGCGCAGTGTATTTAATCTGGCATGGATGACGGGAATCTGTCCGGACATTACAGACACTTCCTGCCGATACGGCAGATAACAGACCGGAGTCGTGTCGACAGGAGTATTTGTATAGTCTATTACGCCGTTGGCGGATTCCAAAGTGAAGGCGAAGTCCTCCTGTTGCAGGGGGAGATTGTCTTCATCCTGAAGGATACACGAGAAATAATTCGTGTTTTTAACCAGTTCGGCGGTGACGACCTGATATTCCTCACTGATAGTAATATTTTCAAGGCTACTGTGAAAGAGCGCATTTAGTTTCCTGTCGGACTGGTTCTTCTCGTCACATGCCAGCGATATGTTCAGGGATTTCCGTTCCGTCCGTTCAGCTTTGAGATTTGGGAGCTGGTACGGATAGTCGGATGCTCCTCCCCATATGAGCAGGTGATAAGTCCCGGCGGGAAACGGCACTCTTACCATGCAGTAGCTTTGATGTAATGTTATACTGTCTACGTCCAGTCGGTCCACATACTTGTCGTTCTTGTCGAAGGCAAGAATGGTGATGTCGCCTACTTGCGTAGGCGCGGCGTCCACGTTCAGGATGTTGTAGGTGTACGAGATTTTCAGCCAGGTTCCTGTCGGACAGTCTGACAAGTCATCGTTCACCCAGTCACAGGACGAGAACAGCGCGACAACGCAAATAATATGTAGTAGAAATGAACGCATTTAGATTGATTTTAGTTCAGACGGCCGGACTGCTTATTCAAGTTCTACATCTTGATTACGTACGGCCCATGGAAAAACATTGATATTGATATCCAGTTCGGCTTTGTATTCGTCCGGTTGTTCCGGTTCGATGTAAGGTTCTCCGCTGCCGAGTCCCGCTACTTTGCTAATAGACAGACGATAGATATTATTGCGGACGATGCCGAATTCCATTACACCCATTTCTGTAGAGTTGTTATCTTCGTGCTTGATCCAGTAGTTGTAGTAGCATGAGTAATTTTCCGTCTTCTGGAAACGTTTGATGCTGTATTCGGCAAGGATTTCCGTAGCCGAATCGTCAGTGATGTCTTCCGGAAGATTATTCAGAACCTGTTTGCGGATAGCGTCTACACTGGTGTAGAAATTGTAATTGAAGTAGAACATCTTGGACGGCCAGTTGGAAGGATTGCTTATGTTGTCACCGTTTTCATCGAAAACGCGGTCGGTGGCAATGTCCATGTTCGCTTTAAACATTACTCCTGTGCTGTATGCATTTAATTGTGCATTGACGAACATACAGTTCTCCAAACAGTAGACATGTGACCAGCTACCCGCTTGTGCCATGCCTGCCCAATTGCTGTCGTTGATATCCAGATTTACTAATGCCTGTGCAAAGAATCCGTCGGCATTGGTGAAATCTTTGGCGCCTTCCACTGTTTTCTTGAAGAAATAGGGGTCGATTGCATAACCGTTGTTGTCGTTGATGTCACCGAAGTTCTCATCTGTGTATGAGCCGGGTTCCTGGAAATCATTCAGAACGGCGGTGTGACGGAAGGTATAGAACTGTGTTGCCAGGTTCAACATTCTGAAGTTGTTGAGCTTGATGGTGCAATAAACCTTTCCGGCAGGGTCTTTCAATGGGAAAGTTTCCTGTTTTTGTGTCAGTTCAATTTTGGCAACAGCACGTTCCAGACCGATAGATACACTGGTCACCTTGTCGGAATCAGTCGGCTTCTTTACTTCCACGTTCAGATTGGCCGCACCGCGGTTTGTCATTACGAATCCACTTGCAGGTACGCTTGGAATCTTTCCTTCGCTGTATGTAATGCCGTCGACAGCATTCAGGAAAGCATCCTGCGTGCTGATATCTCCAGTGACGGCCTTTCCGTTGGCAATGGCGAAGATATTGTAGGTACCCGGATTCACGGTAATCTTGTCGGCAGTGTACTTTATCTCTTCTAAGTCCGCTTTAATCTGTTGGATATTCTTCAGTTCCTGCTGGTCTTTAAGAGTTTTGGTGGTTGAGTCGAACAGATAGATTGTCAGGCTTTTTACTGCATACTCCTCTTTTGAACCTGTTTCGGTTATGCCCGATGATTCGGCGCTACGGGTGCCGTTTGCATTGGGGATTTCAAAGAACAGGGCAAGGTTGCCATTGGAATCCGTATGAGTTTCATCGGAAAAGGCTACATCCGCATCATTGATGCAACTGTACTGTGTGACTGCTGCAAATAAGAGCAGGGGCACTAATTTTGTGAATCTTTTCATTTTTACTTTGAGTTTTAATTGAATATTTATTTGAGTTCTAAAACTTGTTTTAAATTATCCTCCGCTTGTGACAATCCGGCGTCCTTAGCTTGCCTGAATAGCTTTTCCGCTTCTTCATAGTCGGCCTGAAGAAAGTATAGGACTCCTTTGGCCAGTGCCGTTTCCGGCACTGGCGGGGCTTTTTCGAGAAACCCTGCCGCAGCCTTGGTGTCTTTTTGCGTCAACGCTATGCAGGCGGCATTCAGGTTGGCCGTCGGATTATCGGGAAACAGTTGTACGGCAGTCATAAATATCCTGTTGTATGTTTCACTTCCCGGTGTATGCGTGAGCGCAAGGCGGAACATCTCTTCCAGGCTCAAGTTCTTGGGATTCGTATCGAATATCTTTTGAGATTCTTCCACCGTAAAGGGGCGGACATAATATTCGATGGTATAATCGGAATGTCTTAGTATGACAAACCAGTGTTTCAACACAAAACGGTAGAATGCCGGAAACTTCGATTTTATCAAACCTTCTTTACGGTCGGGATGAATGTTGCTTGTTACGATTTTCATGATAGCTTCCTTGTCCTGAAAAACTGTGTCGCCCAGAAGGGCTTCAAAGCCTTCCCAGTCTTCGGGCGTATAATTGGTGTGTATGTATGTGTTGTCGAAAGTATATAGTCGGGCTACATATTCCTTCAATGCACGGGTACGTTCGCGGGCCAGCCGCTCATTTATCCGGAAAGGGCCGTCGGGCGACGCATACCCATGAATGTTGATGTGTGTGATGCTTACGTTGCTGTCTCCTTTGATGGTGTTGATCGTTTCGATGATTTTGTCCAACTCTGCCGCATTATGGCTGAATTCTTTATGAATAGCGGTTACATTCACTGGAAAGTCAATGAATGCCGACCCTTTTTCCGTCCTGATTTTAGACGTTTCAACTTGCGGAGTCAGGAAGGCAAGTTGCGGAACGGGCGTTGATTGCGGATGCAGGCGGGCAATGCAGGTGAAATCTTCCGTACCGGGAATGCCGCAACCGCAACTCTTCTCTACCAGTGCGAGTGTCGCCTGATTCATCCATTGCTCGAATCGGACGGATTGTAGATAATGCATCGTTTGCTTATCCCCGTTTTTCCTTTGTAATGCTTGGGCTGCCTTATCTTTCCTGCCTGTCTCCCGCAGGAAAACGATGTGCTGTTTCCGGCTGTTGATATATATGGGTGGCAGTTCCAACCGATGTTCCAGACTGTCACTGACAACGGGAACCAGCACCACTGATTCATTGGGAGAGAGGTCGCGGGTGATATCCATCGAAATAGAAACCACCAACTCTTTCCCTGCCTTGTACAGACTGGAAGTAGTTGTGCGAACAGTCCCCCTCTCTTCCGTTACAGCCGTTTGGGCTTGTATCGAAAGGGATAAAATGACTGCGATAATAAAAATTCCTCCTGTCTTCATTGTCGTAATAATCTGCATTTCTTCATTTCTGTGTGAGAATATCACCAGGGATAGATTTGGGAGATTACTCCGTTTTGTTGTAATTCTTCCAATATCTTTATATCCTTATTACTCTTACTCACGCCACCGTGCCCCAAGTGATATACTCTCCAGGGAGTGGAGTGGTGCTTGCGTGCTATCTGGACGTATATGTTCCTTCTTTTCGAAAACCAAACTTTCCATAAACTTTTCATACCTTTTTCTTCTTAAAATAGATAAACTAAACTTATTGAGGCTTTGGTAGGCCCTATGTAATGGTGATGTCCTTTGTTACGTACTCCGGCACATTTCCTGACGCAGTTGTATTGTTTATAATGAATATAATCGTATCCCACTCCCAAGCTCGTTTCCACATTCCAATGATCGTTCAGCATCCAATGGTAGCCGCAACTGATGCCGCCCCCTATAAGCCACCCTTCATACCGGTACTTCTTCAGGTCAGAGAATATACCGAAAGG
>ERZ791667.1010-NODE-1010-length-11380-cov-2.87938_pt1 | contig 11380 bp, 6 predicted proteins | sample MGYA00509959_ERZ791667 | MGnify/ENA primary metagenome ERZ791667 (study PRJEB30046, sample SAMN00715196) | human gut metagenome | study: EMG produced TPA metagenomics assembly of the A metagenome-wide association study of gut microbiota in type 2... | reverse complement strand
CAGCTGCTGCGGCTCGTAACGCGCAGGCTGTTCGGCGCCGCAATATTGACGTTCATAAAAAAAGATACCGATCCCGACCACGGCAAGCATCAATGCCAGCAGGCCAGTTTTTGAAAAAGCTTTACTCCATCTCATTTTTTCCCCTCTCTCCCGCTACCATACTGTTTTATGCCAAGCTATACCGCTCCCAAAAGACCGTAATTACCTGCCGCATAAAAAGCAGTTCCGTAAAAAATGTTGATATCATTGCGGAAAAGGACGACAACAGCGCCCTCTTCTTTTTCCTTGTTTAAATTATATAAGTCTGGTCTGCGCTCCAGTCAAGAAAACATTTTGTGAAAAATAATAGGACCCGCCGATAATATTTTCCGGCGGATCCAAAACGTATATGCTTTATCAGTCGATGATATTTTGCTTGTAATCGTGATAACAGCTTCTCAGCTTCTCCATTGTTTTTACCATTTCCAGCTTTAACTTGGAGGCGGCATCAAAATCGCCGCGGCTAAAAGCATCGCGGATCATAGTAAAGATACACGGAGCCTCGACAGAATCTTTAGCCAACATAACACGCAGCGCTGCGATCTTCTCCCACAGCTCATCGTCACATTTATTATAGAAGCCAGTGTCATGCAGACATTTCATTGCCACGATCTCAGCATGGAATTCGGGGATGATCCTGTTTAAGAGCTCGGTCTGCCAGCGAACCAAGGCACCTTTGGCAAAAGAATCGATAAATTCTGCGCGCAGGATATTGCCGCTGGTAAGAGCAGCTTTCTTTTCGGGATATTTATTAAAGCCGCACATATTTTCCCACACAGTTGCAGGCGGTTTACCAAACAGACGGCTGCGTTCTTCCTCGCTGAAGTCTTCAAAAACATCATCTTCGCTGCGGTATTCGCGGTCTTTTTCCAGATAGAAGCCTTCAACGCCGGCCTTTTTGGACAATTCGGCTTCCAGTTCCTTCAAATTTTTGCCTGATTCCACACAAGCCTTGATTCCATCCCACATTGCCAGATAGAAAGCAGCGATAGCAATATAGGTATTAGTATAAGGATTAGGCGAACGCATTTCTATACGGGTCGCCATCGGACTGTCGATATCGCGGATCAAACCTGCCAGAATCGTACGGTTACGGGAAGGGACCTGCGGACTGATACCCAAAGAGGTAACGATACAGACAGGGGCTTCAAAACCTGGCTTCAAGCGGTTCAATGAATCGATCGTAGCTGAAATAAAAGGATTGATTACCTCATAGTTCTTCAAAAGGCCCATCATTGAACCGTAACCGATAGCAGACAGAAAATCCGCTTTCATATCGCCGGGCGCAAACAGATTGACCATTTTACCATTTTTGAGTTTTGCGGCAATACCGACATGGGTATGTTCGCCGCTTCCTGCAACGCCGGGGATCGGTTTAGCCTGGAAGGAAACTTCCAGACCGTTCATCCGAAAAACCTCTTTAACGATAATGCGGGCCAGCAGTTCGTTATCAGCAGTTTGCAGACCGATGTTAAATTTCCAGTCTACTTCCAGCTGTTCCATAACATGCGTCATATGACCTGCGCCGTCAATCTGTCCACGTACGCCGCCGCATTCTTTATGGCCCATTTCCGGTTCCAGACCATAAGCTTCCATCATTTCTATAGTCTGTTCTAAAGCGGTACGCACGTTACCGCGGGTACGCTGCCAGTATTGCTCCTGCATCATCTGCGAAGAAGAAAGGGCTTCGATCGGTGCGTCTTCACGCGGAGATTTAACCCAGAATTCCAGCTCGGTAGCACAGGTAAAGACCAGTTTTTCAATCTGAGACAGGTCAACATGTTCAAGACCTGCTATCTGCGGATGTTTTTTGAACATTTCCAGCATTTGTGCTTCCACATAATCCAGGCTGTTTTGCAGGATCGAACGGGAATCAACAAAGATTTCGTTGTGGATCAGGAAACAGGGTATGCGCAGGGTTCCGACCATTTTACCTGTCTGAGCATCAAAATGCTCGTAATTATAATCAATATACCAGTTGACACTTTTGTCGACCTTCATATCGACGCGGGCGTTATTTAAAGTAGCAATGCCCGGCAAAACAACGGAAGAACCATCAGTCTGAGCAGCCATACCTTCCAGGAAGCTGTTGATATCTTCGATAAATAAATTGATGGGCACTTTTTCGTCGGTATCGTTACCGGCAAAGTCCACACCCATAAAAGAAACAAATTTGATTTCCGGGTGCATTTCCAGCAAAGCCTTCAGTTCCTCCGGGGTTTGCTGTTCGGGGTTAATGTAATACAACATTTCTTTGTTCATCATAGCAATCACTTGCGGCACTGTGCCGCGCTCCTTTCCCAATGCTGAAGCTGAAATACAAATATAAAAAGGACCTTCCTATTTTTAAGCAATAAAATAGAAAGATCCCCATTGATCTATCGCCATCATTATAACAAACAACAGTCAGGCTTGTCCAGTGTTTAAAACAAACTTTAAACACTTTTTTTAACCAAACACCAAATATCACTTGCTCAAAAGCCGGATCAATATTTCTTCCAGCTTTTCAAACTGCCGGCCGCCATAGCGGATTTCGATATTGAGCTGTGATAGTTCCAAAAGTGCCCGTTCCAGTTCACCCAAGCCAAAGCGGCGGCTCTGCTCCGCCATTTTTTTTACAGCAAAAGGCGCGGCTTTTAACTCTGAAGCGATCTCGGCCTGCGAGGCCCTTCCTTCCAGAAGTTCTTTGACACGTCCAAGACGTCGCAATTGGAACGAAACCAGGCCGCATAGCGCCAGCACAGTATTACCGTGCTTACGTTCTTCACCCAAAAGCTCCAAAGTCTGCCCCAGCTTCTTTTCGGCAATGGCGTTCAGCAGCGCAAAGCGCGAAACTTCAGGCAACGCAGCGAAAGTCTGCTCGATATCATCTTTCGTCCAAATCTTACGTTCACCGGCGTAAACCGATAGTTTTTCGATTTCCTGTTCCAGCAGCAGCAGCGGCGCATTGTCAGTTACCGACAGATATTCCATGATCGTTTGTGACGCTTCATAATCAAAACGGCAGCCGCGCAGCGCAGCCTGTTCGTCCAGCCAGGGCTTCAGCTGATAGGATTTGAGAGACTTGCATTCCACCATCGCAGCAGTTTTAAGCAGGCTTTTATAAAGTTTACCGCGTTTATCGATTTTTTCGCCTAACAGCAGTACCTGACAATGTTCAGGTACATCAGCCAGCAGTTCTGCCAGCTCTTCCTGCTGCTGTTTGCGTTTTTCGCCGCCATCCTTACCTCCCCACAGCTTTTCATCTTTAATGATAACCAGACTGCGTCCTGAGAAAAAAGGGTAGGTATTGACAGCAGCAGATACTTCCTTTATATCCGTATCACGCTCAAAAACAGTTATTTCCCTGTCTTCCAGCGCGGCGTCGCCAAAAACAGCCCGCGGTAAAGCAGCGGCTATTTTATCTTTATAATAGCCTTCTTCGCCGAACACTGCGATTACACCAGCTACCTGTGTACCGGCACTTAATTGCTGCATAATTTTTTCTGCCGTGATTTCCATGTTTGTACTCCTTCAAGCCACTAAAAAAATTCCTTCTGATACCGATAACTATAACATTTTACCTGGCTGCCGTCAAAAGTGATTTTAAGCGCTCCGTCCTGATCTGTACGCCGCACCTGAGCCCCGCAGGCTGCCAGACGCTGCAGCGTTTCACTGCCAGGATGGCCGTAGCTGTTGGCCGCACCGACTGAGATAACCGCCAGCTGCGGACTGACTGCCGCTAAAAACGGCATTGAAGAAGAAGCATTACTGCCATGGTGACTGACCTTCAATACCTGACCGGGCTGAATCTGCCCCGCTGCCAGCAGTTCCTCCGTTTCTGTTGCATCACCTGTAAAAACAATGCTGCCGTCAGCAGATACAACCCTCACGATCAGCGAGCTTTCATTTGCATCGCTGTCAGCGCTACCGACAGGCGCGCTGATGATCTGTATTGCAGTATTGCCCAGGGAATAATTTGTGCCGCTCTCGGCATATATAAGCTGCGCTTTGGTATTCTTCAGCAGTGCCTGTATATCTGCTGAAGGCTGTTCCTGAGGCATAATGAGCCTGCGTATAGGTATATTTTCAGCTACTGCGGCCGCTCCTCCTGCATGGTCGTGGTGTCCGTGGCTTAAAAGCAGCATATCCAGACTGCGAATCCCCAGGTAACGCAGATAGGGCAGAACGATACGGCTGCCCGTATCATAGTCACCACGCAGACCACCGGTATCAATCAGCAGCGTCTGACGCTGCGGTGTTACGACCAGTGCCGCATCCCCCTGTCCCACGTCGATAAAATGTACGGTCAGAGGCTGCGGCCTGAATTTATCATAAAGCCCGATCCCCACCAGCATACAGCAGCATAAACCGATCAGCAACCGTCTTTCGCAAGCAGTGAAATCATCCCAGTCGCTGCTGCCGAAAAGCAGCAACAACAGTAAATAATAGACAGCGCCGCATAAAAGAGGCCAGCTGCCAACAGTGACAGTTGCCCAGCCGCCGGATGCCAGCCAGTGAATGATATTCAGCAAGGGGTGCAGTAAAAGCCCTGCCAGTAAAAACAGCAGCTTTCCCAACCCAAATACCGGCAGGAGGGCATATCCCGCCAGTGTCAGCAGTAGTGCCAGTTCCAGCAGCGGTACTAGAAGCAGATTAGCTGCCAGCCCACTCAGTGAAAGCTGATGAAAATAATGGATCAAAAACGGCAAAGCCGCCAGCTGTGCTGTTAAAGATACTGCCAGGATCTCGGCAATCCCCACAGGTAAGTAACGGGTACACAGGCCGCTCAGTACCGGGTAGAAATACAGCAGCCCCGCTGTTGTGGTAAATGATAACTGAAAACCTGCGTCCCAAAGCCAGCGCGGTTCATAGCAGAGCAACAGTATGACCACAGCACAGAAAATATTACTGCGCTGCGGCAGCCTGCCACTAACGCCAGCTCCAAATAGTGCCAGCGACATAAGCAAAGCCCTCAGTACAGGCGGTTTGAACCCGCACAAAGCCGCATAAAAAAATAAAATCCCTGCCAGCAGCGCCATAGTACAGTGGTTACGGCGCCGCAGCAGTACAAGCAGAAAGCCTGTCACCACTGCTATATGCGTACCAGATACAGCCAGCAGATGCGCCAATCCCACAGCAGCAAAATCTTCCCGCGTCTGCGCGCTGATACCGTCGTAACCACCTAAAGTCATACCGGCTAAAACAGCCCCGGCCTGTCCCGGTACAGTATGCTGCAGATTTGAACGCAGCCCTGCAGCCAGTCCGCCGATATACTGCCTGATACTTTGTCCGTCCCCGGACAAATACAGCTCACTGCCTTTTATAGACATTCGCCCCTGTAAATCCTGCAATTCGTTCCACAGCCCGCCATCCCAACCACCCGGATTGGCAAAATCAGTCAGTGGTTTAAGCGTTCCCTGTACAATAACGCCACCGGTTATTTTCTCGCTAAGATCCTGCCCTTGGACGAACACACGTACTTTACCAGATACTGCGATTGCTGTATCTGGTAAAGAGCTGCCAAGTTCCGCACTATTTGTCTGCACCGCTTGACAGGCAAGCACCAGACTGATTCCCTGCGGCGTTACTTTGACACTGCCAGCTTCCACTCTGCCGAAAATACGTACTTCCTGACCGGTAAAAGTCTGCAAAGGCAGCTGCGGCTGACGCATGGCCCCGCTGCCGCTGGCAGCGCCACAACAAAAACACAAACCAATACCTGCCGCGGCCAACAACTTTACTCCAGCCTTTTGGCGGCAGCACCAGGCAAGCAGCAGCAGAAAAAGTGCCGCCAGTATCAATGCTGGTATCAACGGCAACAGCTTACTGAGCCCTGCGTGGCAGCCAAGCAGAAATGCCAGTGTGGCGGCGACAATGATCTGTTCCAGCTGACGCTGCATCACAGCTCCAGATAAGGCTGCATTTTGCTAAACTTGGCCTTACCGATCCCTTTGACCTTCATAACATCCTCGATACTGGCAAACCCATGCGCCGCCCGATACTCAAGTATACGCTGCGCGGTAATATCACCGACCCCAGGCAACGCTGTCAGTTCGGCAGCCGTAGCCGTATTCAAATGTACCTTGCCGCCAGCTTTTGCTGTGCCCCTGCCACTCTCAGCAGCAGTCTTTACCGAGACCAAAGTATTTGCGCCTGCTGCCTCAGCAGCTGCACCTGCATTTACCGGCGCAGTCTGCTCACGCAATTGCCTGGCACTTAACCGCGGCACATTTACCTGCATACCATCTTTCAGCAGCTTTGCCAAATTAACTTTATCGGGATTAGCTTCCAGTGTCATTCCTCCGGCAGCGGTAGCTCTGCTCCCTGCGGGGATTTCATATAAACCCGGCTTTGCTACCGCACCGCTTACATATACCTTAACTCCCCGAGTCTGTACCGCACTGATACCAGCTGCCGGTACAGGCACAACAGCAGCAGTATCCTGCGGGCTGCTTCCCAGCAGACTGCCGCCGGCACATAAAACTACGGCAGCCCCCAAAGCTGCTACTTTTCCTCTCAGCCCTCGTTCCATCATCGCTATCCAGCCCCTTTAAAACGCAAAAAGCAGAGTTCCTGAGGTCAACAATAAATTCGTTATACCTTAGGAACTCTGCCATAGCGTCTTTATGATTTGATCTTACTGATCCAGCTATTTAATTTTTTTCTGCGATTTAAGGTCTGGCAACAATATTGACCAAACGTCCGGGTACGCAGACGATCTTCACGATCTTGCCGACATCGACCATAGCAGCGATATGTTCATCCGCCAAAGCCAGTTTTTCCAGTTCTTCCCTGCCGGCTTCCGCAGGTACAACCAAACGGCCTTTGACCTTACCGTTGACTTGCAGCACGATCTCGACATTATCGACCTTCATGGCCTCTGCCTCGGCTTTAGGCCAGCTTTGTGCATGCACGCTGCTGTCAGCGTCGATGACGCCATGCCACAATTCTTCGGTTACGTGCGGTACGAAAGGAGCAAGCAACCGCAGCAAAGCGGAAACGGTTTCATAAACCAGACCGGCATTGTAATTTTTCTGAGCTTCCTTATAAACATATAAAGCATTGACCAACTCCATCATCGCACTGATTGCAGTATTGAAATTAAATCGCTGCTCGATATCGTCGGTAACTTTTTTGATCGTATTATGCAGCACGCGGCGCAGCTCTTTATCAGCTTCATCCAGTTTTGAAGTATCATAGCCGGTGACCTTTTGGGCCAGCTCACCCTGGAAGTGGCTGACGATACGCCAGACACGGTTGATAAAACGGAAGGAACCCTCCACGCCCTGATCGCTCCATTCCAACTCTCTTTCAGGCGGAGCAGCAAACATAATAAACAGACGAGCAGTATCGGCACCGTATTTGGAAATGATCTCTTCCGGAGAAACGACATTACCTAAAGATTTACTCATTTTCGCACCGTCTTTAATGACCATGCCCTGAGTCAGCAGGTTGGTAAATGGTTCGTCGTATTTTACAAGGCCTGCGTCACGCAATACCTTCATAAAGAAACGTGAATACAGCAAATGCAGGATCGCATGCTCGATACCCCCGATGTACTGATCGACCGGAGCCCAGTAATCAACAGCTTCTTTACTGAATGGAGCAGTATCGTTTTTCGGATCGGTATACCGCAGATAATACCAGGAAGAACACAGGAAAGTGTCCATAGTATCGGTCTCGCGGCGGGCCGGTTTACCGCATTTGGGGCAGGTGCAGTTAACAAAGCTTTCACTGGTTGCCAGCGGTGAAACGCTGCCCGCATCAAACTTGACGTCTTCCGGTAAACGTACCGGCAGCTCTGCTTCCGGCACAAGAACTTCGCCACAGTCAGGACAGTAAATAATCGGGATCGGAGCCCCCCAATAACGCTGACGGCTGATGAGCCAGTCGCGCAGACGGTAGTTGACATGACGGGAACCAAAGCCTTGTTCTTCCGCATAATCCATAATAGCTTTGATTGCAGCATGCATCTCCATGCCGCTGAACTTGCCGGAATTTACCAGCACGCCCTCTTTTTCTTCATAGGCGGCAGTCATATCTTCAACTTTTAATTCCTGGTCTTTAGGAGTAACGACAACGATCTTATCCAGACCGTATTTATCGGCAAACATCCAGTCGCGCTGATCACCTGTAGGTACACCCATAACAGCTCCGGTGCCATAATCGTACAGGACATAGTTGGTGACCCAGATCTCTACCTGGCGGCCATTGAAAGGATTGACAGCATATTTCCCGGTAAAGATACCTTCTTTTTCCGACTCGCTGGAAGTACGTTCAATATCGGACTGGTTGCGCACACGGGCGCAGAAAGCCCTGATCTCGTCTGCCTTCGGATTATCCCGGCACAACTGCTCTACCATTGGATGCTCGGCAGCCAGGACCACGAAGGTAACGCCAAATGCCGTATCCGGACGGGTAGTGTAAACAGGTAGCTTAGCATTGATGCAGGGCACGTCAAAGCTGAATTCCAGACCTTCACTGCGCCCGATCCAGTTTTTCTGCATCGTCTTAACGCGTTCCGGCCAGCCGTTCAAAAGTTTCAGATCATCCAAAAGTTCTTCCGCATAATCGGTAATTTTGAAGAACCATTGTTCCAGATCTTTTTTGACGACCTCATGGTCACAGCGCCAGCAGCGTCCGTCGATAACCTGCTCATTAGCCAAAACAGTGTTGCATTCACCACACCAGTTGACAGCAGATTTTTTCTTGACGGCCAAACCGCGCTTATAAAACAGCTCAAAGAACCACTGGGTCCATTTATAGTAATCTTCCTTACAGGTGGCAACTTCGCGGTCCCAATCATAGGACAGTCCCAGTTCCTTCTGCTGACGGGTCATGTTGGCGATATTTTCCATCGTCCATTTAGCAGGGTGGATACCATGTTTGATCGCGGCATTCTCAGCCGGCATACCAAAAGAATCCCAGCCCATCGGATGCAGCACGTTAAAACCGTTCATACTGCGGAAGCGGGCAACTACGTCGCCGATGGAATAATTGCGTACGTGCCCCATATGCAGGTTGCCCGAAGGATACGGGAACATTTCCAGCACATAAGACTTGGGTTTGCCTGCATCAATATCAGTTTTAAATGCCTTGTTATCTTCCCAATATTTCTGCCATTTGCTTTCTATGGCATGGGGAGTATACTTTTCTTCGATCATTCTTCTCATAACCTCCTAAAATTTGCTTACCACCGCAGCGCGGCAAATAAAAAAGTCCCCGGCTGTTAGGCCAGGGACGAAATAGCTTTCGCGGTACCACCCTGATTGCCGAAAAAAAATCTCGGCCACTCAAAACCTGTAACGCCGGTTATGCGTCCGCGCTTTTGACGCGGCTCCTCCGCGGCGAGTTCACCTTGCTCCCGTATTGACTCGCAGCTGCCGTCAACTTTCTGCAACAGGGATCTGTGGTTACTACTCCGCTTCACCGAATTTGTTCATTCTGCAAATACTTTAACCATTATATCACAAATCCGCGGAGTTTCAAGTCTTTTCTTCCCCATCTGCCTAGTACGCACTGCAGGCGGCTTTTAATGCTCTTCGCTCATCTGGAGCCTGCTTACTCTCCCTCAAGCTTAATAGTATGACGCTGCTGCACCAACAGCCAAAATGCCAGTGTGATCACCAGTACGATGATACCTGACAATGCAAACATATTGGCATAGCCCAATATCTCGGTAATAAACCCCAGACCCATAGCGCCGACGACGATGCCGACTTCAATAAAAGCAGTAAAAAAACCCAGTGCTGGTCCACGTTCTTCCGGCCGGGTAACATCAACGACCAGTGCAGTAAGCGCCGGCACTAAAGCTCCATATCCCAGTCCGAATAATATTGCGATCAGCCCAAGCGTCCAAACGTTATCCATAATAAAGAAACACATAGCCGCCAGTGCAACCAAAAGTGAAAACGGCAAAATCACCAGACGCCTGTCGACATGATCGGACAGCTTACCGGCAAAGACCCTGCTGCCCATCGTCGCCAAAGCATAGACTACGAAAAAAATACCATAATCACTTATATTCCGCTGCTGCGCATAAATCGGTAAAAAAGTAAGAATCGCGCCATAGACCAGTGATGCACCCAAAAGGCACAGCGAAGACATAAAAATTACCCGCCGCCTGAAAATCGGCAGCAGATCCAGTTTTTGTTCCTGCTCATAAACAGGATTCGTTTCCTTGAGCGGCAGTAACACGAAAAAGCATACTAATGCCGTAACAAAAGTCACGTTGAACAAAAAAGGATAACTTTGTGTATGCTGAAGGATCCAAATGCCTGCTGCTGGAAAAACAGCCATAGAAACCACACTGCAGGTCTGATAAATCCCCAACACCTCGCCGCGCCTGTCTACCGGCGCATAATCGGCTATATAGGCAGCCGATGCCGCCAGATACATCGCCAGACAAACACCATGCGCAAGCCTGAGTACGACCAGCGGCACCACGCCGGTAACTCTGCCGAACAGCAGAAACAACAGTGCAAAAGAAATCGTACCCAGAAGCATCATACGCTTACGACCCCATTCGTTGGCCAGTTTACCCAAATACGGCCGTATAATAAAGGACGACAGGCCGAAAGCGCCACCAACCAGCCCGATATCGGCAGGTGTACCGCCCAACATCTCCACATACTGCGGCAATACCGGAATATACAAATAAAAAGCTCCGTAATACAAAAAATTAGCCAGGCAAAACAAAATAAAATTCATTGACCACATACTGAAATCCTGCTGCTTTGTCATAGTTGCCCCTCCCCTGCGTTTTGATACTTTCATTGTATAAAAATGCTGAAAGCGGCAACAGCAACCAGGGATAGAAAGGAAAAAGATTCTCGCATCCTAATTCAGACTTTATATCTATATTAAACGGATTAATCAGACTTTGGCAGTAGACACAGGCATTTATTTTCGCGCTGAGGTCAAACCTGTCAGCAATTCCTTGCATTCCTTCTTAAAATAAGCTAACATAAAGTTAACATTAAGCAGCAAAAATGGAGCATAATTCATGAAAATTTACGCTATCGGCGACCTGCACCTTTCCGGAAAGCCTCCGTCCAAGCCTATGGAAATCTTCGGGAAACACTGGGCAGACCACGCCGCCAAGGTTGCAGCCAACTGGCATCAACTTATCAGCAGCGACGATACCGTCATCATCTGCGGCGACACCTCCTGGGCCATGGACCTGCAAGACGCTCTGACCGACCTGAACTGGATCGCCGCCCTTCCCGGGCGCAAAATCATTCTGCGCGGCAACCATGACTACTGGTGGTCATCTTTAAAAAAGATGCAGACTGCGACAGAAAATAATTTCAGCTTTCTGCAAAACAACTTTTTTACCTGCGGCACGACTGCCATATGC
>ERZ791667.1000-NODE-1000-length-11476-cov-7.26863_pt1 | contig 11476 bp, 7 predicted proteins | sample MGYA00509959_ERZ791667 | MGnify/ENA primary metagenome ERZ791667 (study PRJEB30046, sample SAMN00715196) | human gut metagenome | study: EMG produced TPA metagenomics assembly of the A metagenome-wide association study of gut microbiota in type 2... | reverse complement strand
TTAAAGAGTTCTGCTGTCTGATACAAGAGGATAAATTGAATTGATAGAACTCACCTTTATTAAAAGAACAGGAAAGCGGAAATAAGAATATCTTGATTAAAAGAAGGATAATCTCTTATTATGCCCATCATAAGACATCAACAATTCCTAATCTGGCACGTGAACTGAAACTGAGTGTTCCTACGGTAACCAAGGCACTTTCGGACATGTGTACGGAAGGGTATATTCTGAACTATGGAAAAGTAGAGACTACTGAAGGACGTCCGCCTACGCTTTACGGACTGAATCCGGATATAGCCTATTTTATCGGGGTTGATGTTCATCTTTTTGAACTGAATATCGGAATTATGGATCTTTCCGGAGAACTGAAACAGCTCTCCATGAATTTGCCTTATCATCTTGAAAATAGTGATATGGCTCGGGATCAGGTCTGCCAGTATATTGCACATTTTATTCAGAATTCTCATTTATGCGAAGAAAAGATTCTGAATGTAGGTATCAATATTCCAGGGCGGGTAAATCCGATAAGCGGTTACAGTTACAGCTGGTTCAACCAGACGGATATTCCTTTGACCAGATGGTTTTCCGATCAGTTGAAAGTTCCGGTGACAATTGATAATGACACCCGTGCCATGATTTATGGAGAACAGTTGAACGGCTGTGCCAGAGGGTATGAGAATGTCATTTTTATCAATTTGAGTTGGGGCCTTGGCGCCGGTTTTATTTTGAATGGTGAAGTATATACCGGCAGATCAGGCTTTTCCGGAGAATTGGGGCATTGTAATGTTTTTGATAATGAGATTTTGTGTCATTGCGGTAAGAAAGGCTGTTTGGAGACGGAGGTTTCCGGTATGGCTTTGCATCGTATGGTTCTGGAAAGTCTTAAAAATGGAAAAGCTTCTATTTTGCAGCAAAAATTTGAATCGGGCCAAGAACTGACACTGGCAGATATTATAGAAGCTATCTGCGCAGAAGATCCTTTGTGTCTGGAGCTTTTGGAAGAAATAGCTGTTAAGTTAGGGCGTTACTTATCTGCTCTGTTGAATCTGTTGAACCCGGAACTGGTGGTAATCGGCGGAACATTGGCTGCTGCCGGTGAGTTTTTGCTGGCTCCGTTGCGAAATTCAGCTCGGAAGAATACATTGAGCTTGATCTATCATGATTCAGAAATTGTATTGTCGGATTTGAAAGAGCGGTCTGGTGTTATTGGAGCCTGTACATTGGCTCGAAGAAAGATTTTTGACCGCTTTATGGACTGATAAGATAGATTCCGCAGTGAAAATTGGAAAACTTTAATGATAACAGACTCGCCCGAAGGCTTCGGCTTTCGGGCGAGTCGTTTTTGCTGTTATTCTGTTTTCTTTTCTTGGATACGGATACGTATTTCTTTCCGGATATCCGTTTTCTTGATCGGAATGACGATTCCCTGAATATCTTCAGAATATCGGGCGCGAACCTTTTTACCGTTTACAGATATTTTTGAGGAAACTTTCACTCCCGGGAGTTCTATTCTGTAAGCTCTCTGTTTTTCTTGTCCGTCATACTTTCCTTGTGTTGAGGCTATCTGAACTGAGGTTTCAGAATCTTTTTTCTGATAGGTAATCGCTGTTGTGGCGTATTGACCTTTCTGATAGTCTAAAGTAATGCCGTCGTCTTCATAAAGTGTATAAGTATTCCGGTCGCCTTCTTGTCCCGGATAGCAACGGATCACCAACGTGTCGAGTGGGGCAGAAGCCATCCGCTCGCGTACGGGTTGCAGGGGCAGAGGCCATCCTCCTTTGACAAAGACAGGAGATTCTTCGAGGGGACTGGATACGGTTGCGGCTTTTCCGCCCTCGTATGCTTTTCCGGTAAACAGACTGTACCAGTTGCATCCGGCCGGGAACCACACTTCCTGTTCTACAGTCTTGTCCGGTCCTGTACCTGCTTGCGTTACCGGAGCCCCGAGAATCAGATCGCCGAAATAGAATTCTTCCGGGTGTTTGTAAGACTCCTCGGCTTCTGGCTGCTCGATATAAAGACCTCGGTTCAGCGGGAGCATATCCGTGTGGCACTGGCGCACGCTGGAGTAGACGTACGGCATCAGTTGGGAGCGGAGCTGATAAATGTGGCGCATGGCCTTTTCTTCTCGTTCGCCCCAGAGCCAGGGACGGCGGTCGTTGTCCTTTCCGGCTACGGAGTGGATGCGTAGCGAAGAGTTCAGCAGTCCGAACTGAGTCCATCGGGTATACAGTTCCGGGTCCATTCCATCATAGAAGCCACCGATATCGTGCGCCCAGAAGAAACATCCGGAGTTGCCGCTTGTTGTAGTCAGATCCACTTCAAAGCGCAGCATTTCCCAGTTACCTACGGCATCTCCCGAAAACTGGATGGGATGACGATGGTCGCCCCAGCCTCCCCAGCGGCTGAAGCCCGCGCCACGTAAGGTCTTTTCCGGCATACCTTCCGAATAAGCCGGACGCATGGAGTAGTTGTAATAGATTTCATTGAGCCACGGCAGATGCTTGGTGCTGGTGCCTCGCACTAAAGGATAGGCATAGTCCTGCTGCCAATCCAGCCACCAGAAAGCCACGCCCATGGAATCGCTTTCCTGATGCGCGTATTTCATGAACCGGCTCATATAATGCGGGTCACCGGCATCAAATACAGGAGTTCCGTTTTGTGTGTATTCTGTTCCCAGGTCACGGGCAAAGGCCTTGTAGGCATCCTCTTCCGGACGCAGACCGTCGTGCGGGTGTTCGTTGAGCACCACATGAACGTTCTTTTTCTTGAATTCGGCAATTAGACCGGCTGGATCGGGAATCAGTTCCCGGTTCCAGCTGTATCCGGTCCATCCCCGGGTATAGGCATGTCCGGTACCGGTAGAGAAATTCTTCTTGTGCCAGTCCATATCGAATACCATAATGTCGAGCGGGAATCCGTGTTCGTGGTATCCGTTTACCAGATCCCGATAGTCCTGAGCCGTATATTGCCACCAGCGGCAATACCAGGCTCCGTGCACATATTTGCGGGTCATCGGCACCGGACCGCTGATGGCAGCCAGAGATTTCAAGGCAGCCTTATAGTCTGTGCCATAAATAAAGAGGTAGAGGTCCTGCACATGGTTCCGGTCACGCAGGGTCAGAGTACCGTTCTTATAGACATCCTTTCCGGTATCGTTGATGAGATACCATCCGTTGCGGCTCAGCAGTCCTTCTTCGCGTTCCACAGGACCGCCTACGCCGTCCAGTGTGCAGAGGGCTCCTTTCAGATTTCCGCTCTGTCCGTCGGTGAGACACCAGCCTTGTTTCTTGCCTTTCAGCATGAACTCGGCACGCAGATTGTTCTGCCCGAAGGGAAAGCCGTCCTGATCAAACTCCAGACGCATGGCACTGGTGGTGAAGATGTGCTTTCTGCCTTCCTGCTGATGATTCACGGCAACGTCATAGTCCTTACGGATCACAGCGAACAGGGTTGAGTCGTTTAGAAACTTCTGTCGGTTGGCATATTCCAAACGAACCAGATTTTCTGTAATAAAGGTAATGCGGCTGTTGCCTAAGATAAAGGTTCGGGCGGAAAGGCCGGAGGCTGCCATACTGAATGCCAATATAGCCGCCATTCTGAGATTATTCCATGTCTTTTTCATGATGTTTGTTTTTGCTGTTTTTCATTCGCAAAAATATTTCAAGTTTCCCTTTTCGTCAATAGACCATAAACCGCATCATAAATCCTGTAATTGGATAAGTTGTTGTTATTTAGTAGGTTATATTCTGAAATATAGAGCCAATCATAAAAATGACATGATACGCAACAAGGCATTTAGAGCGAAATCTGCAATACCTGTTCTTCGAAAGCGTCCCGATTCACAGCCTTATTCTTCAGTCTGTTCCGGTAGAAATAGACTGTATTGACCGAGATATCCAGAATCGTGGCAATGCGGCTGCTGTCTGATATGCCCAGTTTTAACAGGGCCAGCAGGCGCAGTTCGTTGTTGAGCAGTTCGTTGTCGGGCGTTTCGATTTTACAATCTTCCTTGAGCAACGCATTTACCTGTTTCTGAAAATCCGGATACAGTCGGGTGAAGGCAATGTCGAAGCGGCGCAACAGATTCTTTTGGTTCCGGGCCAAGTTGGTATCTCCCTTGAACAAGGCCGCCAGCTGGTCTATTTCTTTAGAGCGTATTTTGTTCAATACCGTATGGCGCATGGCTCCCAGTTCATAGATGGAATCAATGCTGATGGACAGGAAGTGCATCAGCCCTTCCGACAAGGATTTCATGGATTCCTCCTGCTGGTTTCCTTTTATTACTGCGGTTTGGTGCATTTGTTTTTCCTGTTCCAACGCCTTTTGCAGCAGCTGCTTCTGTTTTTTGTTTTTCTTCATGCCTATCCAGAAGCCGCCAGCGAGCACGGCCAGTACTCCGATGAGCGAAGTGAAAATCGTAAAGTTCCTTTTTCTGACGCTTTTCTCATGAGCCAGACATTTTTCCAGAATGGGCGACACTCGTAATTCTGTGACCGTGCCCGGTAGAACACCGCTCTTTTGCTGGCTTCCTGGGCATAGCGTGTGGCCCGTTCCCAATCTCCCTGCTCCATCATCAATGTGGCCAGACGCACCAGAGCCGAGCTGATCATTTTATGGGCTTCCACATCATAGACAGCCGCTATGGCCCAGTATCTGTTTCTTTCTTTCAGCTCATTCTGTTGTTGGCATTTTCCGGCGATAATCATGGCATACGCCGCCTTTTCGGTATTGTTGTTGGATTGGGAAAGAGTCGTTTTCAGCCGGTCAATCATTTCCTGTTCACTGTTGTTCCGGTATTTCAGACGAAGCAGCCGGCTGTGAGGTTCCGGATCGTATTTGCTCACCGAATCCTCCAGAGTTTCCATCCGCATGTAGTTTCGGGTGACCAGATCGTTGGGCAGGTCCTGATTCTGAAACTGTTCCAGAATATCTATTTCGGCCTTAAACACTTCATTCTTGGAGCTGCGGTCCAATGGAGTTTGCAGCAGGGAATCCAGCAGGGCTTCCCCTTCCCACGGCAGACCGCTGAGTGCATAGGCAATAGCTTTGCGGCAAATCATCTGATTTTCCGTACTCTTGTCGTTTTGCTGCCGGGCCAGTCGGATTGCCTGATCCACGTAGTGCAGGCATGAGTCAGACTGATAAAAAAGAAAATGTTCCACCAGAACCCGGGTTTGCAAGATTCTTTCCTGAGGGGTCCGGGCATTTGTCTGCAAGATTTTGGTCTTTTGAATCTCGCCAAGATGCTTCTTCTCATACAGGTCTGTTTGGGCCAGGCGCTGATCTAATTCGTTGAGTAATTTCTCGAAAGAATCATTCAGGCCGACCGGTTGCTGACCGTATAAGGAAAGGCTGCATAAAATACAGCAAAGGGCTGCATATACTTTTATATACTGTTTCGGATAGCACATAGGTAGTAAAGGGAGTATTTGTCATTTATATTTTAAGCACTCATGCAAAAGTACTGAAAAATGATAGATTAGCCTTGCAATACTTCTGTTTTTCGGTTATTGTGAGGTTCTTAAAATTATTTTATGGATTATTGGTCCGGATGGGATATTAATATTTGTTTTTCAAGAGTAAAGTTTTTAAATTTAACCGCATTTATAATGTTGACGATAAATTTAATAATATGAAAAATCACTTTTGGGCAGCCTTGTCCTTATTGGCTTGTGCTGGTTGTACCACGGTACGTTTGTCTGAGAAAATAGATTCCGTTTCGGGAATCTACCCCAGTTTGGCTTATTATAATAACGAAGGAGAGTGCGGAACCGGCGCAGTGGTCCCCTGGGCGAACCGTTTGTGGATTGTGACCTACGGTCCTCATCTGCCTATGGGTTCATCCGACAAATTATATGAGATAACTCCGGACCTGAAGCAGATTGTCCGTTCCGAGAGTATCGGAGGTACTCCGGCCAACCGCATGATTCATCGGGAAAGCGGTCAGTTGTTTATCGGGCCTCATGCGATTGATTCTACCGGTCGCGTGCGTACGATTCCTTATAAGACCATGCCCGGCCGCCACACCGGCAATGCCCGTCATTTAACCGATCCTGCACATAAGATTTATTATGGAACGATGGAGGAGGGCATTTATGAAGTGGACGTGCACACGTTGGCCGTGAAAGAACTATATCATGATGCCAATTTTCAGAAAAAAACGGATGGAACAAAGGGATATGGTCCCATCGGGGCCATGTTGCCGGGGGGACATGGAAAAGGACTGTATTCCGGACAGGGTGTATTGCTCTTTACCAATAATGGTGAGGGCTCGCAGGAGGCACTGACTCAGTTTGATATCGAGGCCGGAGTTTTGGCCGAATGGAACGGTAAGGACTGGAAGGTGGTACGTCGCAATCAGTTTGTAGAAGTTACCGGTCCCGGAGGGATTTGTGGAAACTCCCATCCGGAAACGGACCCGATATGGGCCACCGGATGGGATTATAAGTCCGTAATTCTAGGAGTGCGTGACCCTAAGTTGGGATGGAGCTTCTACCGTTTGCCCAAAGCCAGTCATTCTTATGATGGTGCACACGGGTGGAATACGGAGTGGCCCCGCATTCGTAATGTCGGAACGGAAGCAGAACCCGATTATCTGATGACCATGCACGGCATGTTCTGGAAATTTCCCTCCCACTTTACAGCCCGTTCCAGTGCCGGTATCCGTCCCCGGTCGGCATATCTGAAAGTCATCGGAGATTTTGCCCGTTGGAATGATCGGCTGGTGTTTGGTTGTGATGATACGGCCCAGAAAGAGTTCCTGAACAAACGGAAGGCAAAAGGCAGTCTGCCGGGTCCCGGACAATCCAATTCCAATGTCTGGTTTACGTCTTTGGACAAACCGGATGAACTGGGACCGACAACAGCAACGGGTTCTGTCTGGATGGATGAGTCGGTCAAGGCCGGTGAATATTCCGAACCGTTTTTGTTTGCCGGTTGGCCCCACCGTTCGGTTTGGTTGGAAAATGATGGTGTGGATCAGGTTACTTTTACTTTTGAAGTTGATCTGTTGGGTAATGGTCAGTGGTCTGCATTGAAGCAGGTAACACTGGCTCCCGGAGCGGCGGAGCATATCGCATTTGATTCCTCAGATACCGGAGAATGGATTCGTGTTCAGTCAGATAGTCCGACTAAGGCTACTGCCTGCTTTACCTATTCCGGAGAAGAAAATCGGAAGCGGAAAGCGGCTTCGCTGTTTACGGGATTGGCAAAGGTTTCGGATACTCAGGAGCATTTGGGTGGTTTGCTGTACTCATTGGGGAATAACAGAAGGACTCTGGGACTTCTTTCTTATCGTTACGTTGGCGGGAAACCTACTGCTGTCGGGTATTATGAAATGAACGATACGTTGCAGCTGGTTCGAAAGGAGGATGAAAAGACCCGCAAGTTTATCGAAGAAAAATGTGTCGTGCCTTCAAAAGTGGTTTCTATAGAGGCTTCTTCGGTATTGATTACGGATGATAAGGGACGCCGGTGGAGACTGCCTTTGGGAGAGCAGCAGTTCGCTTCGCTTACAGATAAGGCTCAGTTGCGTATCTGTCGCGAGGTAGCCACAGAGCGCGACTTGTTCAGCTGTATGGGAACATTTTATGAACTTCCGGCAGAGAATGCCGATGGCTTTGCGAAGATTCGTCCGATATCCACACACGATTATCAGATACACGATTATGCATCTTATCGGGGAATGATTCTACTCACGGGAGTAAAACCGGAGAAAGGAAAAAGGAATCCGCACATTATTGTTTCTCAAGACGGAGAGGCCGCTGTGTGGGCAGGAGTTATTGATGACTTGTGGCAGCTGGGAAAACCGAGAGGTCAGGGAGGTCCCTGGTGGAATCAGCAGGTACAGGCCGGAGTTTATTCTGATCCATATCTGATTTCCTGTTATGACCGTAAGAAGCTGACTTTATCTCATCAGTCTTCTGAGAAGGTAACTTTTACAGTGGAAGTAGACCCTACCGGTGACGGTAATTGGATGGCTTACGCTACTTACGCTGTGAAACCAGGAGAACACTTTACACATCAGTTCCCGGATTCTTTTCAGGCACGTTGGATTCGCTTCAAAACGGATAAGAGTGCGTTGGTAACCACTTGGTTGGATTATGATTGATCCAAGTATTTTATTATAAAAAGAGAGCTCAACTCACAGCATTTCGAGTTGAGCTCTTTTTATTAAATCACATATACAGTTTTCTGGTTCTTATTTCTGATAGGAAGGGGGCGTATGCTCTTTTCATATCAGGATAAGGGAAAATCTTATTGAATAAATTGTCGCCGTATAGAATCTTATAGATCCAGACGTTTCTTCAATGCCTGCAGAATTTCGATATCCTTGTCCCGGAGTTTGCCTTCACGCGTTGGCGGACAGTTCAGAATCAGAATATTCTGGTTCTTGGTGCATTGTTTGTATAGTTTTTCCAGTTCGTCCACCGACTTGAAGTTTTTGTCTGTGGAATTATAGAACCAGCATTTGCTGATGCACACGGTAGACTCCCACGGCATATAGTACTGATTACCACTATACGTGAATGTTTTAGGATCTTCATCCTGCGGGAGGAATGGATCGCCCAGACGGAAGTCACTTGGGAAATAACGGATTGGGAAACCGGCTTTTTGCTTATCCGGGGTAATCATATGGGCATCTGTATTCTCCGGAGAGCCGATACTCCAGTTAATACCGACCTGACAGTTCGGCATTTCTTTTTTGATGGTCTGATACAGATCCATAACCGGCCAGCGGAAATTCTCTTTGGTCCATCCTCCGTCGAACCAGAACTCTACGATTGGAGTATGCTTGCGGGCTATTTTGATGAGTTCCTTGATCTGGTTGATCATATACTGGTTGTAAGCTGCATCCAGTTCCTGTTTTTCCACTTGTGGATTCTCTTTTCTGTCCCACAGCGAATAGTAAAGTCCCAATCCGATATCATATTTCTTGCAGGCCTTGGCCACAGCCTCGACTACATTGGTCGGATTGCCGGAACTGGCCACATCATATTCCGTATATTTACTGTCCCACAGGCAGAAACCATCGTGATGCTTGGTGATGAGAATCACATACTTCATACCGGCATCTTTAGCACTTTTGATCCATTGCTCCGCGTCAATCGTCGGAGGATTATAAGATGAGGCCGGTTTGGAACCGTCTGTCCACTCTTCATCATGGAAGGTATTGATTCCAAAGTGGATGAACATGCCATATTTGCGCTCGATCTGTTGCATTTGCGCTTTGCTTGGCTCTGTTGACGGTTTCGGCAAAATGATTTTCTGTGCCATGCTTTCTCCCCACAGGAAGCAGGAGAGACAGGCAATCCATAGTTGTTTTTTCATGATGTTGTTTTTATTAGAAAAAGTTAATAATTAGGTGTTTCCTTTTATTTGTCTGCTTCTACGGCCGAAAAATCCTGATAAGGTGCCAGTGAGAAAATGACATTTCCATACGAGTCTGTACCTGCATATCCGGAGACTTCCGCACGCAAGGTATATCGGGCCTGAGGCTTATGATCTTTCACATCCAGAAAGTACAGATAGTTTTTAGGCTTTGAGGTGGTACGAGTCTCGTCGGCAAATCCACGATGTGTGTCTTCGGCAATCACTTTACCGTTCTCCAGCAGCTGCATCTTTTTGATGTTCAGTTTGTTCTTTCCTTGGGTATAGAACAGACCGGCCATGACTCTTCCGTTGGCATATACCTTCGGGGTTACCTCCCATTCCCAAACCACATAATCATTCGTCTTTACGTCTTTGGGCTCCCAAGTAGCGATGATATGTCCGCCCGGACGGTAGTAGTCAATCTTCAGGGCATCCAGACGATTATACTGCGGTGCCAGTCTCTTTTCAAAATCCTGGTAATCCTTTTTGTTGTCGGCCCAGGCGATTTCGGCAAGTGCCAAAAGGCGTGGGAAATTCTGCACATTGATGTCCTTAACTTCCTGCGGTACGGCCGGCCACATATTGGCCTGCACGCCTAACAGACATTCTTTTTCCTTTTCAGTAAGACCGTTTGCCGGATCATATTCGTACACTTTCTGCAGCGAGATGGCATACGGATAAGCTAAATCAGCCAACAGACCGTCATCGGGACTTCCCTGACGGATGTCGAAATACAGATGGCTGCTTGGGGTCGCAATGGTCGGGAAACCATATTGTGCGGCATTCTTTACGGCTGAACTGCCTATCCACGACATGATGTTCGTGCCTTTAGGCAGATTCTTGGCATCGCTCAGAATATCGTTCCAGCCGATAGGCTGCTTTCCTTTGCTGCGGATGATTTTGGAAACACGGCTAACGAAGTAACTTTGCAGTTCCTCTACCCGTTTCATACCTTTGTCGGCCATGAACTGTTTGATACGCGGTTCGTTTTGCCATACGGAATGTACTACCTCGTCTCCACCGAAGTGAATGTATTCCGAAGGGAAAATTTCGACCAGTTCGGTGAATACGTCATCCAGAAACTGATATACTTTCTCGCTGGTCGGGTCGAGAGTATTCGGAGTAAACTGATGTCCCCAAACATGATAAGTGGCACAGAAAGGCATCACGTAGTCCGGATACAGATTGGAACTTACCGCCAGTTCCGGATAATTGATCAGAACCGGCCAGCAGTGTCCCGGAACGTCTATTTCCGGAACAATCCGGATGTGTCTTGCCGCGGCATAAGCCACCAAATCCTTCATCTCCTCCTGCGTATAGAATCCGCTGCGTTTCTCCGGTTGGTTGTATTCATCGGGGAATCGAGTTGCCTTTTCCGAGGTCAGGCGTGGATATTTCTTGATTTCAATACGCCAACCCTGGTCATCGGTCAGATGCAGATGCAGGGTGTTGAGTTTGTAGAGCGCCATGACATCTATATACTTCTTCAGAACATCCACCGAATAGAAGGTGCGGCTCACATCCTGCATATAGCCGCGCCACTTGAAACGGGGACTATCCTGAACCGTGAGTGAAGGCAGGGATATTTCCTGGATATTTCCTTTTCCTTCCAGCACTTCAGCCGGTAGCAGTTGGTTTACGGTCTGGGCACCATAGAACAGTCCGGCTTCTCCCTGACTTTCTATCAGTACTCTTTTTGTTGTGATATTCAGGTGATAGCTTTCCGTGTCGGTCGTTTTCTCCGGCAGCACGAAACAGATACCCTGCTTGTTGGCGGCACGGGAGGTTACTTTTACCGGCAGCTCCAGACCGGTACCTTTGCGCAATGTAGCAGCCCACAATTCGGCAGTAGCCGAAGCTTGAGGAGTGGCATAAATCACGGTCTTTGCATTTATCTGAAACCCTTTTTCGTTCTGTATGGATATATGAGCGGGTTTAGGAAGTACACAAGCCACCTCATCGGCCTGCATCCAGAAAGGAAACAGACTGAAGAGCAGCATGATGAGAATCTTGTTTTTATTCATAATGATTTTTCTTTGTTATTTAGGTGAGTTCTATCAATTCAATTTATCCTCTTGTATCAGACAGCAGAACTCTTTAA
>ERZ791667.990-NODE-990-length-11556-cov-2.2005_pt1 | contig 11556 bp, 6 predicted proteins | sample MGYA00509959_ERZ791667 | MGnify/ENA primary metagenome ERZ791667 (study PRJEB30046, sample SAMN00715196) | human gut metagenome | study: EMG produced TPA metagenomics assembly of the A metagenome-wide association study of gut microbiota in type 2... | reverse complement strand
CGTGAACGGCATCCCAGTCAATTCCTTTTGCTTCCAGAAAACAGTACTGTTCGTCAATAATCTTCCATAGTTGTTCGAAGTTGCCTATGGGATCATTGGCATACTCATCCTCTCTGATACAGCCGGTCAATATCGGCAGGCAGCAGAACAGCAAAAGTATTTGTATAATCTTATTTCTCATTCTTGTTATCTCTCACGCTTTGAAGTTTCAACATTAAATTTTTTGTTCTCTTAATAAGCTCTTACCGCAGAGGGCAAGACTGATTCTTTTTTATTTCGGATACGGTATAGGTCTTTCACAAATCCTACCATGAATACATGGGAATAGGTATGTGTCTTGATATTATTTACTTTGTATTGCTGTAAATCAGCCAGATAGCTGAATCGCATTTTAGTGCATCCTATCGGAAGGTCGACAGTCAGCATCTGCCGGAGCGAAGGCTGATTGTGCAGGGAAGTGAATTTTATCACTCCACTAGAGTTGCCCAAGGAGAATATCTCATAATAGGATTGTCCGTAGTGCGGTGAGAAAAGCATTCCCATTACAGGCAAATTGACCTGATAGCGCAACACCATCGGATAACGTTTTATTTTCAGATGCCAGATTGCCATTCCCGAAGCATCCAGGTTGACGTAAGCTCTTGCGGAAGCGGGATTGTTGGTGTTTCGGAGATTGTAAACAAAGCCACCGTTAGCGTCTATCAATCCACCTGCCAGCAACTTGAAGTTCTCCGTCAGCCGGAACTGGTAGTGAAGACCATAATTCCAATTGACCAGACCGGAGAAAGTGTTATTGTTGTCGGCACGGTTGTGTGTATAACCGATGTCTGCCTGGAAGAAATTCTGCACGGAAATATTCCCGTCGAACAGTTTGGTCATCCGAATCGTTTCGCGGGAAACACGGAAGTCGATTCCTTTGTATTCCTGAGGTGAAAGATAGGTGTCGAACACATTGGTAAATCCGATACCGTACATGGTGGCACGCGTTACATAGCGATGGGTTTGCAGACTGTCCGCCTGTGCTTGTAATTTTGTGCAGAGGGCGAACAGGATGCATCCTGTCAGCCCCCAGTATATTAGTTTTTTCTTCATCAGAATAACTTCATCTGCCCGGTGATTTCGTCAATAATATCTCCTTCGCTCTTGCCGTTGTCCGGATCCAGATTCTCCGGTTCTTCTTCTGGTTCTTCCTGCGTTTGCTGTTCGGGTTCGGGGAAACGGGTCGGCTCAAGTTCGTTAATCGTCTCAACCGTGTAGGTGGTGATACGTTTGCCTTTTGCCTTGAACCCTTTGACAGCGATAAATTCATCCGCATCAATTTCCAGCGGGTCGCGGAAACTGTCATGTCCACCGAATACAACTTCCAGGCGTGGGTAGTATTCATCGGTCAGTAAGATGAGACGGTTGTTCTTGTTCTCGCCCAGATAGTTCTGTTTGCGGTTGGAACCTTCAAAACAGAAACGTTTCAGGTACGGATAATTTTGTTGGTCGGCATCATAAAGAGCGGCAGTCCATATCTTGTTGGGGTCGAACTTCTCAACGATGCTTACATTATCTTCGTAGTGGTTGCTCAGGTCGAAGTTACTGTTGTAGAAATCACCGTTGTTCAGGACTACCAGTATGGTGTCTTCACTCTGGAATTCGCCCAGATATTCACCCCGGCCGTCGTAGTTGAGGCGGAGAATGTCACGGTCGAACCATACTTTACGCCCGCCGAGGGTCGAACCGCCTTTTTGTTTCAGGGTGATTTTGTGTATCGGCAGACGGGTGAGGATGATACCGCGTGCCTGCCGGCCTTTAATACCCACTTCGCTGAAGTCTTGCTCGAAGATGATGCGGCGTACGCGTGGGTTAGGTTTCAACGTAACCTTGATGATTTCGGCTTCTCCGTTCGGATTGGCACTGAAATAGGTGATACGTGAATCGGGGGTACCTTGCGTGACGTCATATTCACGGTCGCGGACTACGGAAGTCACGGCAAAGCGTTTGACATAGGTCGTTCCCTCTTTCCCATCGCGGTATGCTACGTTGTAAATCGTCCGTTTGTCGTTCTTCTTGAATACGTTGACGTAAAGAACGTTCTTGCCGACAAACTTCTTGTCGGCAACAGGCGTAACGAGGTACTTGCCGTCGCGGAAGAAGATGATGACATCATCAATATCCGAACAAGAAGCCACAAATTCGTCCTTCTTCAAGGCTGTTCCGATAAATCCTTCTTCACGGTTGATATAGAGCTTTTCGTTCGCTTCCACTACTTTGGCGGCTTCGATGGTGTCGAAGTTGCGCAGTTCCGTGCGGCGCGGGAAGTTCTTGCCGTATTTGTTCTTCAACATCAGATACCAGTTGACGGTATAATCTACGATATGCGCCAGATGGTCGTCAATTTCGGCGATGTCCTCTTTCATCCGGGCGATGAGTTCGTCCGCTTTGTCCGAGTTGAATTTCAGGATACGTCCCATTTTGATTTCCATCAGTTTGAGAATATCCTCTTTGGTCACTTCGCGGATAAATGTCGGATAGTAGGGTGTCAGACGTTCGTCGATATGTGCGCAGGCGGCGTCCATGTCTTTGGATTGCTCGAATTCTTTGTCCTTATAGATACGTTCTTCGATAAATATCTTCTCAAGAGAAGAGAAGTGCAGTGCCTCCAGTATTTCGCCTTTCTTGATTTCCAGCTCCTGTTTCAATAGGTCGAGCGTGTTGTCTGCCGACTTTTTCAGTACTTTGCTGACGGTGAGGAAGTGGGGTTTGCTGTCGTCGATAACACAGCAGTTGGGCGAGATGCTCACTTCGCAATCGGTGAAAGCATAGAGGGCGTCTATCGTTTTGTCCGATGACGTGCCGGGTGCCAGATGCACCAATATTTCTACGTTGGCAGCCGTGTTGTCGTCTACCTTACGAATCTTGATTTTTCCTTTGTCGACAGCTTTCAGGATGGAGTCGATGACGGATGAAGTGGTCTTGCCGTAAGGAATCTCCGTGATGGCAAGTGTCTTGTTGTCGAGCTTGTTGATTTTAGCGCGTACTTTCACTGCTCCGCCGCGTTCACCGTCATTGTATTTGGCTACGTCGATGGAACCGCCCGTCTGGAAGTCGGGATAGAGTTGGAATTCTTCGCCGCGCAGGTAGCTGATAGAAGCGTCGCAAAGTTCGTTGAAGTTGTGCGGCAATATCTTGGAAGAAAGTCCTACGGCGATACCTTCCACTCCCTGTGCCAGTAATAGCGGGAATTTCACGGGAAGAGTGACCGGTTCCTTGTTTCGTCCGTCATAAGACAGCTTCCATTCGGTAGTCTTGGGATTGAAAACGACATCCAAAGCAAATTTGGAAAGGCGCGCTTCGATATAACGGGGAGCGGCAGCACCGTCTCCAGTGAGGATATTACCCCAGTTACCCTGGCAGTCGATCAACAAATCTTTCTGTCCGAGCTGCACCAGGGCATCTCCGATGGAAGCGTCACCATGCGGATGGAACTGCATGGTGTGTCCCACAATGTTGGCAACTTTGTTATATCGTCCGTCGTCCAGACGCTTCATGGAATGCAGGATACGTCGCTGAACAGGCTTTAAACCGTCGTTAATATGGGGGACGGCACGCTCAAGAATCACATACGAAGCATAGTCCAGAAACCAGTTCTGGTACATGCCTGTCAGTTGATGTTTTACGCTTTCGTCCCGCGCGTCCGCCGGTTTGTAGTCTGAATGTTCTTCCGGTATCTCGTTAATTTCGTCACTCATATATCAATCTTCGCTTTGCTTTTACAACAAATTTTCTTCCTGAACATCAAAAAAGGGGATGTCCACGCAAAAATACGAAATAAATTCATATGAGGACGAAAAGAACTCACGTTTTTCCATCCGTACGGTGGAAAAGCATATCGAGCTGGCTCTTCGCACGTTTAAGGAACAGTTGGGGGGATTCTTTACGTTGCTGATGGGTGTTCTATTTTAATTGCTCCCATTCCTTTCAACATACTCTGTTGGAGAGCATCCATAAACAGCTTTGAAACAGCTACAAAAATAGGAGTGACTGTTAAAACCGACTAAAGTTGAAACCTCTGAGACCGTAATCTTCTTTTCAATTAATAGGCGTGCAGCCATCTGTAAACGTGACCTACGCATAAATTCGGTAGGGGAGAAGTTGGTCAGTTGTTTGATCTTATAATAGAGATTCGTTTTACTCATTCCGATTTCATTGCAGAACTTCTCAATATTCAACTCTGGATTAGAGATGTTTTCTTCCATGACAGAATAAAGTTTCTGTAAGAAACGGTCATCAGCTGAAGTGATATTGGCTCCTATATCATGGGTATTAAAATTCTTGCTATATAAGTCTTTCAATTTCTCTCTGGAAGTGAGAAGATTCACAATGCGAGCTTTCAGATGCATCATATTAAATGGCTTGGTAATATAATCATCTGCCCCTATTTTCAATCCTTCTTCTACTTGTAGGACAGTTGTTCGTGCAGTGAGCAGGATAACGGGAATATGTCCGGTGCGTAAATCGTTTTTTATGATACGGCATAGTTGGATGCCGTCTGTCCGGGGCATCATAATATCACTTACTATCAAATCCGGCATATAGCTGAATGATTTTATTTTAGCTTCTTCTCCATCTGCAGCTTCTATGATATTATATAGTGTTGCCAAATTTCGTTTCATGTAGTGCCGCAATTCTTTATTGTCCTCTACGATTAATAATGTATGTTTTTTGTTTTTTGTGTGCTCCTCTGTTTCATCAGGTTGTTCGTCGGAATCAAATTCAGTTAGTGATAAATTAGTGTAGCGTGTAATATTTTCACTATCCTTGTAATTCTCAATAATTTCATCAGTCGACAAATGAGCATTCCCTAATGGCAATTCTACAAAGAAAGTACTTCCCTGTTCCAGTACGCTTTCCACATAGATACGTCCCTTGTGCATTTCTACAATAGCTTTTGTCAGGTATAATCCGATACCAGTACCGGGAGTAGACGAATCCGATTCGTTAACCTGATAGAAAGGATCGAAGATGGCGCTTAATTTATCCTCTGGAATACCGATACCTGTATCTTTTATTGTTAATAGGATAGAGTGGCTCCTTTCTTCATTATAAGTTATCCCTATTTCTATCTTCCCGCCATTAGGGGTGTTTTTTATGGCATTAGACAATAAATTGAACAGAACTTTTTCCATTAATCCACGGTCATACCATAGATTAACAGGATTGTCTGTTATGTCGTAAGAGAGAGTAATTCCTTTCGAATGTGTGAGTTCCTTGAATGCAAGTACAATTTCTTCGATAAATTTTGAAAAATTACCTTCCGCAGCTCTTAAATTCATTTTACCGGCTTCTTTTTTCCTGAAATCCATTAGTTGGTTAATTAGGAACAAGAGGCGTTTGGAATTGCTGTACATCAGTTCCAAAGGCTTTTTGATAGTAGAGGGTAAATCCGGTCGGTTTAATAATTCCTCTAGAGGTGCGATGATTAAAGTTAAAGGAGTACGTAACTCATGGGAAAAATTAGTGAATAAGTTGATACGGTCATTATGTAATTTCTCCGAGTTTTCCTGCTCCATTTGCTTTATATGTACATCATTCGTCAACTTTATTCTTACCTTTAAATAATGCAGGTATGAAACGGTGATGCTCAATAAAATGAGAATGTAGATTCCTATTGCCCACCAGGTTTTCCAGGGTGGTGGCAATACCTCCAACCGGACACAGATTCCTTCTTCATTCCATACATTATCATTGTTGCAGGCTTTTACATGGAATATATATTTGCCCGCAGGTAGGTTGGTATAATGCGCCATAGTCCGGTTGCTGACATGAATCCAGTTTTTATCAAACCCTTCCATATAATATGCGTACTGGTTCTGGTCGGAACGTATGAAATTCAGTGCACGATAGTCGAATGTGATATTTGATTCATTGTAATCCACTACAATTACATCTTCGTGTATGTTTAACTGTTTTAATGGTATCCTTTTATTATTAATTGAGATGTTTTTTATAACAACAGGCGGGATATTGGTATTTGTACTTCGGTGGGAAGGATTAAAAGATACAATGCCGATGTCACCTCCGAAATAACAGGTGGAATCTGTGCGCAAGCAAGAACGTAACGCGAACTCATTGACTTGAAATCCGGTGAAGTTGCTTATATTTTTCTCTTTTGGAGTAATTTTGGCAACTGACGAGAAGGTGGAAGCCCAAATATTCCCATTTGTGTCTCCTGTAATGGCGCAGATTGTATTTGATTTCAGACCATCATCAATCGTATATTGATGTGCGACTTCCTTGTCGCTTGTCAGGCCAATGATACCTTGCCTGGCAGTGGCTACCCAAATTTGGTTGTTAATGTCACGATATAACTGATTGACACAAATATTTAACCCATTTTTGTCTACATGAAGAAAGGAAGAGCAGTCTTGAGTTTGAAAGTTGTAGCGGTAGATTCCATGCGAATTGCTTCCTAATAAGAAATAACCGTCTCCATCCTCTAAGATAGAGCAAATATTGCTGAATGTAATTTCTTTACCAGAAGGTAAATAGAAACTGGTTTGTATATTTCCTTCTGCGGAAATGTAAACCAATCCTCTTGTACCGGAGATTCCTAACAAAATATTGCCTTTGGAGTCAGGATGGACTGTGATAATCGAAGAACCTCCTGGTAACGTGATAGTGCGAAGTGTTTTTTTCTGGTGAATATCAAAAAGAGAGAGTTTGCCGCTATTGGTTCCTATATATAATATGGAACCATTATTGTACAAACAAGTTACGATATTCGAACGGAAGTCGAAATCTCCTTCCTTATTGTTAATATTATAACGTACATATTCTCTTTTCAGAATGTCATAATGAAGTAGGCCTCCTCCTTCAAGTCCTATCCATATTCCGTTGACATCATTTACCAGTGGGCCTACAATACCCAGTAATCTTTTTCCTTCAAATGTAGGGGTGTAAAATTGGAAAAAGTTAGTGTTTTGCAGATTGAAGTAATTGACTCCACCGGCCCATGTACCCAACCAAATGGTGTTGTCTTTATCACAATAAGCGGAATGAATGGAAAAGTGGGATAATCCGTTTTGATTATCAGATTTCTGTTGATAGGCAGTGAAGGTTTTCTTTTGAGGATTAAAAATGTTGATTCCGTTGAATGTGCCGACTAGAATATTACCAACATGGTCTTCTGTAATGCATCTGACTGAGTTGTTACTAATGCTATTAAGATTGTGAGCTTGATTAATGTAATGCGCTTTGATTGCTAACTGACGGTCTAATACAAATAAACCATTCTCAGATGTTCCGATATAAATGGAACCATCTGTTCCTTTATATAGTATTTTAATTCCAGAAATAATCTGTTTGTCGGGAAGGGGGAAGAATTCATTTTGTGAGGAGTTGAAAAGCAGCAATTCATTGTCAGTGCCGACCAAATAATTATTATCAGTATCCAAATCAATAATAGTATTGATCCGGAAATTTTTAGTGGTGTCCGGAGAATAATGAATGAAGTTCTGATAGTCGGAATCAAATAAATTAAGTCCGTTGTCTGTGCATATCCATACTTTTCCTTTGGAGTCTACATAAACTCTGCGGATGATACTTGAACTGAGCGAGTGTTCGTCACCTTCTTTAGCATAGAACTGTTCGAACTCTTCCGTTGTCGGAGAATATCGGTTTAATCCGTATAATGTGCCGATCCATAATGCTCCTTCTTTGTCTTTACCTAATGAGATCACATAATTATTGGATAAGGAAAGAGAATCATTAGTCCGGTTCTGAAAGACATCTATTGAATATCCATCATATCGTGCCATGCCATCTCTGGTGGCAAACCATATATATCCCTGATCATCCTGAATGATATCAAGTACACTCATTTGAGGCAGGCCCTGACGAGTGGTCAGAGATTCGAAAGAAACGTTCTCGGCATATACGGCTTTTGTATATACGAAGAATAAAATAACGAGTAAAATATGATAAGCAGATGAATAATGACGCATAAACAATTTGCAATTACCGATACAAATAAAAACAATTATTCTATAACCAGCAACAATACTGTCCCGTTTAAATTCAGTTGAGCATGTTTTCGAGCATAATTTCCAATCCGTTGTATTCAAAGAAGTCCATGCCGCGAAAACTTGGATGTTGTTTTCCCTGATTATAGATATCAGACAACGTTTCAATCAGATATTTCCATCCGTTGGGTTGCAAAGATGTATTCTCGTTACCTTCGTCACCGTAAGTGTTCACACTCACTTTGACGCATATACTTACTGCATTCTTATAGAGCTTATCCGCGTTTCCGAGTAAAGGAAGGCTACGGTTCCATATTACTTCTGCACGGTTATAATAAGCCATGACATGAACAGACTCACAATGTTGCAGAAACTGTGTCGTACTGCCATAAGATAACTGTCCCTCATTATATTTAGGCTGATACAGGAAAGATACTGATTCTTTAAGATTGAGAGGGGATAAATTAAAAGAAGCTCGTTGAAGAATAGTAAGTGTGCGTTTAAGAAGCAGATCATTTTCTTTCCCGATACCATAATGATGATTACTGTCCCAATAGATATCCAATCCTTCCGGAACCTGTTCAGCTCCCGACTTCAGGGTATGAGGTTCAAGATCGGCCATGATACCATCCAGCTTTTCAGTGCTATAGACTGTTTGATTATAAAGTTCCAAATTACCAAGATCTTCATAAAGAAGATCCTGGTCGATATATAGTTGGGGGTTACTCAACAGTAAAGCAAATACTTTGATATTATGTGAATGTAAGAATGAAATAAATGTTCTCATCCATTGGAAGTTACTACTGTTTATAGTGGATAAGGTCGATTTCGGAGTAGATACATAAACTTCATTGAATCCCAATAAAATGATCCGGGATGCTAATTTCTCGGGGGCATTCAAATATTTGTTGATAGTTTGAGAATATACATATATACCGTTTTGGTTGGAGTTAGTTGAGTGAGTAGTGACGTGAAACTGCTTTACTCTGTCCATTACGGATGTGGTAAAATCAGCTTGTTCAACTAAAATTTGGTTGTTTGGAGCTGTACCTCCATTATTGGGGGTCTCCTCTTGTTCTTCGCTTGTCTGGCAAGAGGCAAAAAATAATAAAAAGAATAAAGAGAGGTATGTTCCTGTATGTTTCATGAATCAATGATTGTTATTATTCTTTTCATAGTCTTTCCACATCATTTCAAAACCTTGAAACTCGAAAATATCGATACCTCTGAAGGATACGAACTGAGAAGATTTGTCCATTAAAAATTGAAGGGCGTTGATCATGTAATCCCAACCGTGCGTTTGGAAAGAAGTGATAGGACCTTCATCTCCAACTGTGCCCAAACATACACTAACCGTTTTTTCTTTGTCACCAGCTGCTACTAATATGGGTTTTGCCATTTCAAATACCCGTTCTGCCTTGTAGTTATAAGCCATGACGATTAGTTGGTTGCAATATTGTAAAAACTCTTTTGCACCTCCATGCTCCAGCAGTCCGTTATCTACCCTGGGCTGAAAAAAGAATCCTAATGCCTGGCTCAAAGGAAGTGGTTTCAATTCCTTTTGTGCCATTCTCATTACTTCCACTGTACGTTTCAATAGTAGGTCATTGTCTTTTCCCTTACCGAAATTATTTTTGGAATCCCAGTATAGAGTCAATCCTTTCGGATAGTCAATAAAACCTTTTTTGAGAATATGGGGCTCTAAGTCTGCTGATACACCGTCAAACCGTTGTTTCTTCTTTACTGAATAATTATAATCGATCACTAACTTACAATCATCCAACACACGCATATCCTCAACATATAAACGGGCACTGCTTAATCTTAATGCATGTACTTTCATTCCATATAAGTGAGCTTCTTCTATGAATGCTTTTTGCCATTTCAAGTAGTCGTCAGACTTGCCGGACAGAGCCTTTTCTGAACCTAAATATACATCCGTAAAACCTAATACGGCTAAACGTGCGGCTAATACTTCCGGTGTTTTCAAATAGTCATCAATACTACGTTTGGTATAGATGTACACTCCGCTTCTGTATCCTTGTCCGGTCTTCAATACCTTTTTAAACTCGGCAGCCCGTTGCAACTGTTTCTCGCTAAGTTTTGCTTTAAGAGCCGGGTCTTCTGCTGCAAAAGACAAATTATACAGCAAACAGGCAAGAATTAAAAGAAGTAACTGTTTGGTTCTCATTATTCTATCCATATTAATCTTTATTTTATTTCAATTTCGTCAATAAATAGTAATCCCGGTTCTCCTTCCCGTTCTTTAGGAACAGGAAAATCACCTAAGTTGTGGGGTAACTTTCCGTTTTTGAATCTCAGTTTTACATAACGTGCCTTTTGAGAATCAAAATTAAACTTTTGCTCGAACATTTGCCATTTATTTTCTATGGTATAGGTGAATTTCTTAGAAACAATCCGTTTGAAAGAAATAGAGTCATTTGAAATTTCAATATCGACCGACTTGGGGGCAACGGCTTCCTGCCCATATCCATTCATCACTCCGTAACGTATTTCTTTGAAAGAAGTCAGGGTATCAAGATCGACAACAATCTCGGTGTATCGGGCTGGCTTGAAGGCAACCCAAGGATGCACATGGTTCAAGTAACCGCGTATGCCATTTGTCAGACCGCAGAAATTAAATTCACTGTAATCTTTGGCTCCCGGATTATCAGGCTTGAACCTATAAGCTACGTTCGAAGAAGTCTTTTTGCCGGTCGCCTTGTTTACAAAGAAAGATTTCTGAGTAACTTTACCAACTTGTTTACCATTATTGAAAATGGCCGCTTTGATATGGGTGTCCCTGGTGATTTTAATAGGTTGGGTATATGTAGCGTCTTTTATGGTCGGTTCATTCCCATTCAGTGTATAATGGATTTCAGAACCGGGCATCATCCCTTTTAATCGTATTTCGAAAGATTGTGTACGGCGGTTGAATGTTCCGTCAATATAGGCATCGAAATAATTGCGGCATGCATGGACAGACTGATAATCCAAACGTTTGTAGTGCGGATTGAGATTCGTCAGGAATTCTTGATAACGTTCAGGCTTATTCGTTCCCCAAGCAACTTCCGCAAAAGCATAAAAACGAGGATACATATAGTAATCCACTACTTGAGGGGTTTTCATATATGGTGTCCATAATGCAGCTTCTGTGCCTAGGACGTATTGACTTAAATTTCCCTTTAGTAGCGTGGATAAAGGGTTGAAGCGATAGATTTGTTCCATAGGGAGAAAACTGCCGGATCCCACCGGAGCAAATTCCGGGTCTTCCTGATAATAATTTAAATAAGTATCTGCATTAGGAATCATAATAACAGGATGACCGGCTTGGGCAGCCTTAATACCACCTTGTTCACCTCTCCATGACATTACTGTTGAATTAGGAGCCAAGCCACCTTCCAATATTTCATCCCAACCAATCAGTTGTTTTCCCTTTGCGTTCAGAATCTTTTCTACACGATGAATGAAATAGCTTTGCAAACCACTCTCGCCCTTTAGTTTTAAATTCTTTATTAACTGTTGGCAATGTTTACATTGTTTCCAG
>ERZ791667.987-NODE-987-length-11584-cov-2.83416_pt1 | contig 11584 bp, 5 predicted proteins | sample MGYA00509959_ERZ791667 | MGnify/ENA primary metagenome ERZ791667 (study PRJEB30046, sample SAMN00715196) | human gut metagenome | study: EMG produced TPA metagenomics assembly of the A metagenome-wide association study of gut microbiota in type 2... | reverse complement strand
ATTTAGCCGGTGTCTATTTTTTGTTTGTATTTTTCGGATAACTTATCTGTTACAGATAAAAAACCCGCTAAAACTACAGTTTTAGCGGGTTTCTGTCTGTAAAACATTGAAAGTTTGTGCGGATGATAGGACTCGAACCTACACGTCGCGAGACACCAGATCCTAAGTCTGGCGCGGCTACCAATTACGCCACATCCGCTCACTAAATGCTCACTCGTTTGGAGTTTTGCGCTGCAAAGATAGATACTTTTTCCGATTTTACAAATTTATAGGCAATAAAGTTATTCACTGAGGAATCTGCGGGCGATCTCTATCAATGTATCTTTTCCTCTCATTTCGTCTTCTTGCAGCATATCTGCCTTAATGCTTGGTTCCTGTTTTGTGACATCGATGTTTTGTAAAGCGGGTTGTAGAACTGCTCCTCATAAATGTGGAACAATTCTACAATCCGTCTTTTTATTCCGGCTCTTTCTTGAAGACTTAATTCTTTTATATACTGATGTTTATGATTTGCTTACTTCACCAGTATTTTTTGAGGTATAATTATTGGAGTATAAATGCAAATAGGTATTTGTAGATTTAAAAGGATTAGCCAATGAGAAATTTGAAAGCGATATTGATTGTATTGTTGTGTCTGTGTGGTATACATGTGCAAGCACAACAGTTGGAAATAAAAGGTTTAGTGACGTCATCGGAGGATAAACAGCCGCTTATCGGAGCTACGGTTGCCGTAAAAGGGGTACCGGGAAGGGGAGTGGTAACGGATATGGATGGCCGTTACACTCTGAAAATAGAACCATCAGATAAAATCCTTGTCATATCCTATATAGGAATGAAATCGTCTGAGGTCAAAGTGCCGAAGAATGGAGTCTTGAATGTGGTGTTGCAACCCGAATCACTTAATCTGGATGAAGTAGTGGTGACCGGATATGGAAATTTTTCAAAGTCATCCTTTACCGGATCAGCTAACACCTTACGGGCCGACATGCTGAAAAACGTACCGGTACTTTCTGTAGAACAGAAGTTGCAAGGTATGACAACGGGGGTAAACATAACTTCCGGTTCCGGTCAGCCGGGAGCTAACCAGAGCATCCGTATCCGTGGTATGGGGTCATTCAATGCATCCAATGAACCGCTTTTTGTTATCGATGGTATACCGGTCACTTCCGGCAGTATGGGAGCCGGTACGGGAGCTGATGCCGCCTATATGAATAATGCCAAAACAAATGTAATGAGTACCCTTAATCCTGCCGATATCGAGAATATTACAGTGATAAAGGATGCCGCCGCCGCTTCTCTTTACGGCTCGCGTGCCGCGAATGGAGTGATTCTGATCACTACCAAGAAAGGAGCGGTAGGACGGACTAAAGTCACTTTGAGTGCCAGCGGAGGTTTTTCTAATGCAGCTGTCAACTTCCGTCCCACATTGAACGGTGAACAACGCCGTGAAATGATTTATGAAGGTCTTTACAACTCTGCAGTAGACAAGGGGCTCCAATCTCCCGAAGCATATGCAAATGCCAATATTGATACATATGCAGGAATACCGGAACTGGGATATACTGACTGGAGGAAAGAACTGATCCGAACCGCTCATAATCAAAACTACGAAGTGACTGCTTCCGGAGGCAACGAGCGAACTACTTTTTATGCTTCTCTCGGCTTTAACCGTCAGGAAGGTTTGGTCGAGAATTCTAATCTGGACCGTTACTCTGCCCGCCTGAACATGACACATAAAATAGGTAGCCGTGTCGAAGTAGGAGGTAACATGATGTTCACCCAGATAAGCCAGGAGATGAACGAGGAGCGCGGTTCCAATATCAATCCCTTTCTTTGTGTTGCTGTATCTGCCACACCTTCTATGCCTGTGCGCGACGCTTCGGGCAACTATGTGGGGTCCTATGCAGGCACCAATGTGAATCCGCTTCGTGACATCCGTACTGACTATAACCGCAGTCGTATGACCCGTATGTTTTCCACCGGTTATGCTTCGGTAGATATCATCAAAGGATTGAAACTGAAAGAGACTCTGAGCTATGACTATAGTGTACAGAAAGATTCCCGCTATTTGAATCCGCTTAGCGGGGCAGGCCCCAAGAGCGGAAGTGATGCTCAGACCTCAAAGGGATTTACCGAATATGGTAAGTTATTGTCATCTACTTCACTCAACTATACCCATACATTTGCCGCTAAACATCACCTTGACATTTTGGCTGCCTATGAATTGGAAAGCTATCAGAGTGATAAAGCTATGGGAGAGAAGGCTAAGCTCCCTTCGGATGTGTTGCTTGAACCGGATAATGCCGCTGTGCTGAAAAGCTTTGTTTCTTCTACACAGGCATACAGAATGATTTCTTATCTGTCCCGTTTGAACTATGATTACGATAATCGTTATTACATTGCAGGTAGTTATCGCCGCGATGGCAGTTCACGCCTTGCTCCGGAAAGCCGGTGGGGAGACTTTTGGTCTGTTTCCGGTATGTGGCATCTGAGTAGTGAACCTTTTATGGAGGCTGTGAAGCCGGTATTGAACGATGTGAAAATCCGTGCTTCTTATGGTGTCAATGGTAATCAGCCGGGAGCTTTTTACGGATATATGGGGTTATACAGTTATGGGCAGAACTATATGGGGGCAGCAGGTTCATACGAGTCTGCTCAAGCCAATCCCAAACTGAAATGGGAAAAGAACTATAATCTGAATATTGGGCTTAGCCTGACTTTTATTGACCGTATCTTTGTGAATCTCGAATACTACAACCGCGATACAAAGGACTTGCTTTATAATCGCCCTATCAGTTCCACTACCGGTTTTCTGAATTATCTTGCAAATATCGGTCAGCTTAACAACAAAGGGGTGGAGTTCGAACTGCGTACAATTAATTTTGCCGGTCCTGACTTCAACTGGACATCGGTGTTGAACTTGACACATAACCGTAATAAAATCGTGGCACTGGACGGAGATATAAAGCAATCTGTCGAGGGCTCTTGGTTTATTCATAAAATAGGACTTCCTTACAATAGTTTTTATGTGAAAGAGTTTGCCGGAGTAGACCCGTCGACCGGGAAAGGGCTTTATTATCTCAATACGCAAGATGAAAAGGGGAATTATAATAGGGAGATGACTGATGATGCTTCTAAAGCACAAGCTATTCCGTATAAATCTGCTGATCCTAAGATATCGGGAGGGTTTACTAACATCCTTTCTTATAAGTGGTTTGATCTGGGACTTACCTTTACCTATTCGCTGGGAGGATATTCTTTTGACAAGACAGGTACTCTGATAGAAACTGACGGTAGTAAAGAAAAATCATACAACCTGCCTGTATATGCTTTGGACCGTTGGCAGAAGCCGGGAGATAGAACTGATGTTCCCCGTTTTGTATTGGAACAGGGAGCCGGACCACAAAATTCATCCCGCTATATTCACAGTACCGACCACATCCGCCTCAAGAACCTGACACTTGGTTTCACACTTCCTGGCAGATGGGTACAAAAGGCATTGATAGAGAATGCACGTGTCTACTTCTCAGGAAGTAATCTGCTGACATGGGCCAAATGGAAACAATATGATCCTGAAGTACCGGTTAATGGTGAGGTGTTCTGCGAGGCTCCTCCCATGCGTACCTTCAATTTTGGGGTTGAGATAACTTTCTAATCATTCATCATTATTAATATTCAGATATATGAAACGTACACTTATATACATGTTTGCCGCTATGTCGCTTGTGGGTTCTTCTTGTTCCGGCGACTGGCTGAATTTGAATCCATCTACTTCTGTGACTACTCCACAAGCCATCCGTACGCTTGAGGAGGCGCAAATAGCTTTGAACGGTATTTATCGCATTGCTGCTTCACATAGTTATTATGGCGACAATTATCTCTATTATGCCGATTGCCGTGGTGAAGATGTTCAAGCGCGTGTCAGCAAGGGAGCCGGAAAACGTGTATCACCTTATTATGAGTTTAATGTTACGGCAGATGATGCCTTGAATATTACCCGTGTATGGAATCAGCCTTATAGTGTCATTCATCAGGCAAATAGCCTGCTGGAAAGAATAGAGTCCGGTGCGGTTGTTACTGATGATGCTGTTGCTCTCAACTGCATCAAAGCTGAAGCGCTTGCTTTACGTGGATTGGCTTTATTCGATCTCACCCGTCTGTTTGCTATGCCCTATACCTTGAATAACGGAACTTCTTTGGGAGTACCCATCGAGATTAAAACGACTTTGCCTACTCACCAGCCTGCCCGCAATACGGTAGCCGAATGTTATCAGCAGGTGATAGACGATATGACAGGTGCATTGAAACTCTCGGCACTCTCTGCTGATAAGAAAAACGGTTATCTTAATGTATGGAGTGTCAAAGCATTACTTTCACGGGTATATCTTTATATGAATGATAATGAAAAGGCTCTTGCATTGGCCAAGGAAGTGATGAATAACGGTGGATTGTATCAGTTGTTCACACATGATGAATACCCTACTGTATGGGGAAAAGATTTCAGTTCTGAGTCACTGTTTGAATTTTACTACACTCTTTCTGAGCCTGATGGTGGGACGGGGGGAGAAGGTGCTCCAATGGTTTATGCCGATAATGTGAAGGACTGGAACAACCTTGTACTGACCAAAGCATTCCTCGATCTGTTGGGAGAAGATCCGGATGACGTGCGTCATTCATTGAATCGTTTGCCGGAGAAACCGGAAGAGGACATATTGCCCGAAGGTTCCAAGGGTTATCCTAAATATCTAAATAAGTATCCGGGCAAGACCGGAGATAATCCGCAGGATAACGACATCTGTATTATCCGTCTCTCCGAAGTTTACCTGAATGCTGCCGAGGCTGCCTTTAAGTTGGGGGGAGCAGAGAACTTAAAGTTTTCTTTGGATTGCCTTAATGCCATAGTGAGTCGTGCCAATCCTGTGAAGTCTGTGAAAGAAACGGAGTTGAGCCTGGAGCGTATACTGAAAGAACGTCGTAAGGAATTGGTAGGAGAGGGACATGCTCTCTTCGATGCTATGCGTAATGGTTTGTCTGTAAGCCGCACCGGTGGCTGGCATTTGCCTTCTGTAGCAGCTGCTGCAGTTATTAGTCCGTCTGATCCGCGGGTAGCATTACCTATTCCGCAGGCAGAGATAGATGCTAACCCGAATATGGTGCAGAATCCGCATTAATGCTTTCTGAGCCGTCAGATATATCGGATAATGAGTAGAAATACTTATGTAGTCGTATAACCAGATCCTAAGTCTGGTGCGACTACCGGTTATACATACCACATTCGCTTAATAAATATTTACTCTCTGATTTTGCAAACTTATGAGTAATAAAGTTATTCACTGAGGAGTTTACGGGCCATTTCTATCAGCGTATCTTTTCCTCTTAATTCATCTTCTTGCAGCATATCTGCTTTGATGTCCGGTTCAATGCCAAACTCGATGTGATTCATCTCCGCATCAAAATGGGGGCTGGCAGAGAAACGTACGCTCCATCCGTTGGGCAGTTCGGAAGTAAAAGGCATACCCGAACCTCCTCCGGTTTTGTCTCCGATGGTGGTGACATTGGGCAGACAACGCATGTGGTTGACAAAGTCATTGGTCGCACTGAAAGAGCGGCGATTGGTTAACACTACTACCTTTTTTTGCCAGCGTACTCCGTTGGCAGGCTCCAGATAGATGGCATAAGGCTTGGAGAAGTCGTTGTGTCCGGTTCCTGTCTTATGGGAGATGTATCCCGTCAATATCTTTTCATTGGTGAAACGGGAAGCGATACGGGCGGAGTTGGTTGCATTTCCGCCGCCATTGTCGCGCACGTCGATAATCAGTCCGTTACATACCGACAGATAGGAGAGCACTTCGTCCAGATTACCGTTACCGACCGGGTCGGCGAAACTTTCGTACCGTATGTAGCCGATATTATCTTTCAGTATTTTGTATTTAAGGCCTGCTGCCGTGCGATAATCCGTACTGGCGCGTCCCAGATAGGAATCTTCCAGCAGGTCTGCACGGAAGTTGCGGGGATAGTCCTGATACCAGGCGTCGTAATAAGACACGTTGTGAGCCGAGGCCAGATTGACATGTCCGTCCTGTAGTTCGTAGAGCATTTCGCTCAATACTTCAAATAGTCCTTCGCTGCCCATATTCGGGGTGATAAGCTTTTGATACCGGGTGTGAATCTCGTCCCAGTCTATCTGTTTATAGTCGAGAAAACAGTATTGCTCGTCGATGATTTTCCACAACTGCTCGAAATTTCCCTGTGGATTATTGACAAACTCCTCTTCCCGAATGCAGGAAGAGAGAAGCCCCAGGCAGAAAATCAGGCAGAAACCCTGTTGCAGTATTCTATAAATGATCGGATTCTTCATGGCGCTTTTCTGTTAATAGGCTCTGACAGCCGGTGGCAGGGGAGTGCCGTTCTTGTTGCGGATGCGGAACAGGTCGTGTACAAATCCCACCATGAATACTTGCGAATACGTGTGTGTCTTAATTCCGTTCAGTTTGGATTGCTGAAGATCGCACAAATAGCTGAGGCGCATTTTGGTATATCTGATCGGGAAGTCGACCGATAGCATCTGCCGCAATGCGGGCTGATTGTGCAGGGAGGTGAAGCGGACCACTCCGCTGGCATGCCCGAGTGTGAATATCTCATAATAGGACTGCCCGTAGTGGGGGGAGAACATGACCCCTATTACCGGCAGATTGACCTGATAGCGCAAAGCCAGTGGATAATTTTTTATCTTGGTATGCCAGATGGCCATTCCCGAAGCGTCGAGGTTGATGTAGGCGCGTGCCGAGGCCGGATTGTTCGTATTACGTAAGTTGTAGACAAAACCGCCGTTGAAGTCTCCCATTCCTCCGGCAAGCAACTTAAAGTTGTCTGTAATGTGGAACTGATAATGCAATCCGTAGTTCCAGTTCACCAGTCCGGCAAAGGTGTTGTTGTTATCTACCCGGTTGTGAGTGTATGCCAGGTTTGCCTGAAAAAAGTTCTGAACCGAGACATTGCCGTCACCCAGAGTTGTCATACGCATGGTCTCACGGCTGATGCGGAACTCGATTCCCTTGTATTCCTGCGGAGAAAGGTAGGTGTCGAATACATTGGTGTATCCCACACCGTACATGGTGGCGCGTGTCACATAGCGGGTAGCCTGAAGTGAGTCTGTGCCGTTGCCATTTCCGTTCCCCCCGAAAGAGGGGAGAGCGGTTGCTATCATCAGTAATAGCAGTATGCTTGTTTTTACTTTCATACGCAGTTTTATCTTGGACTTGTGCTAAAACAGTTTCATCTGTCCGGTCATTTCGTCGAGTATGTCGTTTTCTGTTTTATCACTGTCCGGGTCCAGATTTTCCGGCTCTTCCCCGGTGTCATCTTCTTCGTTGTTTTGTGGCGGATCGGGGAAGCGGGTTGGCTCCAGTTCATTGATGGTTTCTACCGTATAAGTCGTGAGGCGTTTCCCTTTCGCTTTAAAACCTTTGACGGCAATGAACTCTTCGGCGTCGACGACAACAGGGTCACGGAAACTGTCATGGCCTCCGAAGATGATTTCCAATCTTGGATAATACTCGTCTGTCATCAGGATCAAGCGATTGTGTTTGTTCTCGCCCAGGTAATTCTGTTTGCGTGTAGTAGCTTCAAAGCAGAAACGTTTCAGGTACGGATAATTCTGCTGGTCGGCATCGTAAAGGGCAACTGTCCATATCTTATTGGGATCGAACTTCTCGACGATGCTTACATTGTCTTCGTAGTGATTGCTCAGGTCGAAGTTCGAAGTATAAAATTCTCCGGTATTCAGTACAACCAGAATGTTGTCGTCGCTCTGGAATTCACCCAGATATTCGCCTCGTCCGTCGTAGTTGAGGCGGAGCACGTCACGGTCAAACCATACTTTACGTCCGCCCAGTGTGGAACCACCCCGTTGTTTCAAAACAATTTTGTGTACCGGCAGGCGTGTCAGGATGACGCCCTGGCTTTGCCGGCTGCGAATGGTCACTTCACTAAAGTCACGTTCGAAGATGATGCGTCGTACACGCGGATTCGGTTTCAAGGTGACTTTGATAATTTCCGCTTCCCCATTGGGGTTGGCGCTGAAGTAGGAAATGCGTGAATCGGGCTTGCCTTGGGTCACGTCGTATTCACGGTCACGCACGATGGAAGTGACTGCAAACCGTTTGATATAATGTGTTCCCTCTGCGCCGTCACGGTAGGCTACGTTGTAGATGGTACGTTTGTCATTCTTCTTAAAGACATTGACGTAAATCACGTTTTTGCCCACAAACTTCTTGTCAGCTACCGGAGTCACCATGTAACGTCCGTCGCGATAGAATATAATCACATCGTCGATATCCGAACAGCATGCCACGAATTCGTCCTTCTTTAAGGACGTTCCGATGAAGCCTTCTTCACGGTTGATATAGAGTTTTTCGTTGGCTTCCACTACCTTAGCGGCTTCGATGGTGTCGAAGTTGCGCAACTCTGTGCGACGAGGGAAGTTTTTGCCATATTTCTCTTTCAGCATCCGGTACCATTGGATGGTATATTCCACGATATTGGCCAAGTGGTTGTTGATCTCGGCAATATCTTCGTTCATGCGGGCAATCGCCTCTTCGGCCTTGTCGGAGTTGAACTTCAGGATACGCCCCATCTTGATCTCCATCAGGCGGAGGATATCGTCCTTTGTCACTTCGCGTATGAATTGTGAATAGAAAGGAGTCAACCGTCGGTCGATATGTTCACAGGCGGCATCCATGTCTTTGGATTGTTCGAACTCTTTATCTTTATAAATACGTTCTTCGATGAATATCTTTTCAAGTGAGGCGAAATGCAGGTTTTCCTGTAGTTCGTCTTTCTTGATTTCCAGTTCCTGGCGGAGCAGGGACAATGTATTGTCGGCCGACTTTCTCAACACATGGCTGATGGTGAGGAAGTGCGGTTTCTGGTCGTCAATGACGCAGCAGTTGGGCGAGATGCTCACCTCGCAGTCCGTAAATGCATAAAGAGCATCGATTGTCTTATCGGACGAGGTGCCCGGTGCCAGGTGGACCAGAATCTCGACGTTGGCCGCCGTATTGTCGTCTACCTTGCGTATTTTTATCTTTCCTTTATCGACAGCTTTCAGGATGGAGTCGATGACCGAAGTCGTGGTTCTGCCATAAGGGATTTCGGTGATGGCCAGCGTCTTGTTGTCTACTTTATTGATCTTAGACCGTATCTTGACTGCTCCACCGCGTTCGCCGTCGTTGTATTTCGATACGTCGATAGAACCTCCGGTCTGGAAGTCGGGATATAGTTTGAATTCCTCGTTACGCAGATAGCTGATGGATGCGTCGCACAGTTCGTTGAAGTTGTGTGGCAGTATCTTGGATGAAAGTCCTACGGCGATACCCTCTACACCTTGCGCCAGCAAAAGCGGGAACTTTACCGGTAAGGTAATAGGCTCCTTGTTGCGTCCGTCGTACGACAACTTCCATTCGGTGGTTTTGGGGTTGAATACTACATCGAGTGCAAACTTCGACAAACGTGCTTCAATATAACGAGGAGCAGCAGCACCGTCACCGGTAAGGATATTACCCCAGTTTCCCTGGCAGTCAACCAACAGGTCTTTCTGCCCCAGCTGTACCAATGCGTCACCGATGGATGCATCGCCATGAGGGTGAAACTGCATGGTATGTCCTACGATGTTGGCCACCTTATTGTACCGCCCGTCGTCCATGCGTTTCATGGAGTGCAGGATGCGGCGTTGCACCGGTTTCAGTCCGTCATTGATGTGGGGCACGGCTCGCTCGAGGATAACGTATGAAGCATAGTCCAGAAACCAATTCTGGTACATTCCTGTAAGTTGATGTTTAATGCTTTCGTTATGTGAGTCCGCCGGCTTATAGTCAGAATGTCCTTCCGTAATCTCGTTGTTCTCTTCGCTCATAAAATCAAATTTCCCTCTGGTTTTAACAACAAATTATCTTTTTTACACCATTATTGGGTGATGTGCAGGCAAAAATACGAATTTAATTGAAAAAAATCATTTACTTTGCAGATTATTTCTGAGTCTGGCTTACAGGCAGATGTACGAAATGTAAATTGTAAATGATTAAATTGTAAATAAGACGATGGCACAAGAAGATGTTTTTAAGAAGTTAGTATCACATTGCAAAGAATACGGTTTTGTGTTCCCCTCAAGCGATATTTACGACAGATGGGTGTTGAACTGAAAAACAATATTAAAAAATACTGGTGGGACAGCATGGTGTTGCTGCACGAAAACATTGTCGGCATTGACTCTGCAATCTTTATGCACCCTACCATCTGGAAGGCTTCCGGACATGTGGATGCATTTAACGATCCGTTGATTGATAATAAAGACTCTAAAAAACGCTACCGTGCCGATGTGCTGATTGAAGATCAATTGGCTAAGTACGATGATAAGATTAATAAAGAGGTGGCCAAAGCTGCCAAAAGATTTGGTGAAGCTTTCGACGAAGCTCAGTTCCGCAGCACCAATGGGCGTGTTCTTGAGCATCAGGCAAAGCGTGATGCATTGCACGAACGTTTCGCAAAAGCGCTGAACGATAACAATCTGGAAGAGCTCCGTCAGATCATTGTTGACGAAGAAATAGCTTGCCCGATTTCCGGTACTAAGAACTGGACAGAAGTTCGTCAGTTCAATCTGATGTTCTCTACCGATATGGGTTCTACTGCCGATGGTTCGATGAAAATCTATCTTCGTCCGGAGACGGCACAGGGTATCTTTGTCAATTATCTGAACGTACAGAAGACCGGCCGCATGAAAGTTCCTTTCGGTATCGCTCAGATCGGTAAAGCTTTCCGTAACGAGATTGTAGCCCGTCAGTTCATCTTCCGTATGCGTGAGTTCGAACAGATGGAGATGCAGTTCTTTGTTCGTCCGGGCAGCGAATTGGAATATTTCAAGAAATGGAAAGAAATTCGTTTGAAGTGGCACAAGGCACTGGGCTTTGGTGACGATCATTATCGTTTCCACGATCACGATAAACTGGCTCACTATGCAAACGCCGCTACCGACATTGAGTTCTTGATGCCATTTGGTTTCAAAGAAGTAGAAGGTATTCACTCCCGTACAAATTTTGACCTTTCTCAGCACGAAAAATTCTCGGGAAAGAGCATTAAGTATTTCGATCCGGAACTGAACGAATCGTATACTCCGTACGTAATCGAAACGTCGATCGGTGTTGACCGTATGTTCCTCAGTATTATGTCGGCTGCTTATTGCGAAGAGCAACTGGAAAATGGTGAAAGCCGCGTTGTATTGAAATTGCCTGCTGCATTGGCACCGGTGAAACTGGCTGTTATGCCGTTGGTAAAGAAGGATGGGTTGCCTGAAAAAGCTCGTGAAATCATCGACAACTTGAAGTTCCACTTCCATTGCCAATATGATGAAAAAGATAGTATCGGTAAGCGCTATCGCCGCCAGGATGCTATTGGTACTCCGTACTGTGTGACAGTCGACCATCAGACATTAGAAGATAATTGTGTGACATTGCGTAACCGCGATACCATGCAACAAGAGCGTGTCGCTATCTCTGAACTGAATAATATCATCGCAGACAGAGTAAGCATC
>ERZ791667.983-NODE-983-length-11608-cov-2.47745_pt1 | contig 11608 bp, 9 predicted proteins | sample MGYA00509959_ERZ791667 | MGnify/ENA primary metagenome ERZ791667 (study PRJEB30046, sample SAMN00715196) | human gut metagenome | study: EMG produced TPA metagenomics assembly of the A metagenome-wide association study of gut microbiota in type 2... | reverse complement strand
AAGAGGTGCCGGTCTTTTTGCTCAAATGCAATATGGACCCGTCGGCGGCGCACGTGTCGTATGACGGAATAGAGGAATATTACAGACAAAATCCGAGAGCTTAAGAAAAAGAAAGGCAGTGCTGGTATATGAAAATTAAAGACGGCTTTATGCTAAGTGGGGTTGCCGGAAGCTATGTAGTTGTGCCGGTCGGAGCCGTTCAGGCGGACTTCACGGGCATGATAACCCTGAATCCCGTCGGCGCATTTTTGTGGGGCAAGCTCGAAAAGGAAACTACGCGCGACGAGCTTTTGAAAAGTGTACTCTCACGGTACGATACAGACGAAAAGACCGCGGCGCAGGATATTGACCGCTATCTTGAAAAGCTCCGCAAAAACGGACTTTTAGAGGAATGATATTTTGGACGGCAAAAAAAGAGTTAAATTAGAGGAGCTGCTCCCGATAATCGAGGAGAAGCTCTCAGCCGGCGGAACAGTCGTTTTACCGATTACGGGAACGAGCATGCTGCCGCTGCTTGTGGCGGGCAGAGACAAGGTTACGCTTAAAAGTGCCGTTTTGCCGCTTGAAAAAGATGCTATTCCGTTTTACCGCCGAAACGACGGCGCATTTGTGCTGCACAGAAAAGTCGGCGAGGACGAAAACGGATACGTTATGTGCGGCGACAATCAATGGGTCAGGGAGCACGGCATAACCGATAAGAACATAATAGGCGAGGTTGCGTTTATAACGCGCAAGGGAAAAACCTTTTCCGTGGGCAGCCGTAGATATCGCCTCTATGTTAAGCTTTGGAAGCTTCTGTTTCCCATAAGGAAATATATAGTAAAAATAAGGGGGAAGCTCGGTAAGTGAAAAAAAGCTCTGCCGAAAAATGGATAGCCTCTCACTCAAAAAAAGAGAGCCCTCGCATGGTGCTGCTGATAATCGGCAACGCCCTGTTTTCCGTGTGCGGAGTTATGACGGCACTGTATGCGAAGTATATAATAGACGCGGCGCAAAATGCCGATAAAAACGCTCTGATTAAAAACGGCGTCGCTTTGGGCGCACTCATACTTTTACAGACATTTCTCAAGGTTGTTTGCAAAGCACTTGAGGCGAGAGTACAGGGCAAAATCGAGATAAGCATTAAAACAGAGCTGTTTTCATCAATACTCAAAAAGGACTACGAAAAAATCACCTCGATTCACACGGGCGAGCTTATGACAAGGCTCACAAGTGACGTCTCGGTGGTTTCCGACGGCGTCGTAACGATATTGCCGTCCGCCGTTGCTATGGTGACGAGGCTCGTTTGCGCCTTTGCGGCTCTTTTTTCGCTTGACAGGATGTTTTCACTCATATTGCTGTCAAGCGGAGTTTTGCTGTTTGTATTCACCCGATTCTTTCGCGGCAAAATGAAGTCTCTTCACAAGGCGGTGCAAAAAACCGACGGCGGAGTCCGCTCCTTTATGCAGGAGGTAATAGAAAATCTGCTCGTCGTTAAGATATTTGACGTTGCCGATATGATGAAAGACCGCTCGAAGGTGTATCAGGACGAAAATTACTATGCTAAAATAAAACGCAACAGGTGGTCGATTTTCGCAAATATAGGCTTTTCGGCGGCATTTTCGGTGGGCTGGCTTTTCGCGATGCTTTGGAGTGCCGCAAGGCTGAGCCGCGGAGCGATAACCTTCGGAACTCTCACGGCGATAGTTCAGCTTGTGAGTCAGGTGCAAACGCCCGTTACGAGTCTGTCGGGTTACCTGCCGAAATACTATACCATGCTCGCCTCCGCCGACAGGATACTTGAAACCGAGTCGCTCCCCGAGAGCGTCGCATATAATTTGCTGGGGCTTGACGTCGGCAAAATATATGATGAGATGTCATATATGGAAATGGAGAGCGTGACCTTCGGCTACGGCAGAGAAAATGTAATAGAGGACGGCTCTGTGCGGATAAACAAGGGCGATTTCACAGTGATTTCGGGAATATCGGGCATCGGGAAAAGCACATTCTTCAAGCTGCTTACAGGGGTGCTTACACCGCAAAAGGGAAGTATAAGCGTTGTGTCCGGCGGCAAAAAATATCATATCGACAAATATATGCGTCCGCTGTTTGCATATGTTCCGCAGGGGAATATGCTGATGAGCGGCACCATACGCGATAACATAAAGCTCACAAACAGCACCGCGACGGACGAAGAAGCTCTCGAGGCGGCAAAAATAAGCTGCGCCTATGATTTTATAAACGAGCTGCCGAGCGGCCTTGATACCGTCCTTATGGAAAACGGCAGGGGACTGTCGGAGGGGCAGATTCAGCGCCTCGCAGTTGCAAGGGCTGTGCTGTCGGGCGCGCCTGTTATGCTGCTTGACGAAGCGACGTCCGCGCTTGACGCCGAAACGGAGAAAAAGCTCCTTTTGGGCTTGAGGTCGTTAAAAGACAGAACGTGCGTTATTATCTCTCATAAAACCGCGGCTTTTGAAGTTGCCGACAGCGTTATTGAGATAAAAGACGGACATTTGCATTCAAAAAAAATATAAATTTATTTTTTTCTATTGTAGTATCGGGACGAATTTGATATAATACAAATAATTGTTTTGCGTTAATTAAGCTTAAAAGGAGTTAAAAAGATGGCATATTCATCTTCGGGGAAAACTCATGCTGAGGAGAGCGACAATCTCGACAGCGTCGTTATATACCTCAAAAAAATATTGCAGCATTGGAAAATAGTTGTTATCTCGGCAGTGGTACTGGCTGTGCTTGCCGTTGCAAAGCTTACCTACACGCCGTCGTATTCGTCTAAGATAACGTTTATAGCAAACAATAAATCCTCGGCACTCGCCGTTTCGGGTCAGACTCAGTCGGACCTTAACGCGTCTGCAACGCTTGCCGAGAGCTTCAAATATGTTTTTACAACGACAGAGCTTTCAAAGAGAGTTGCCGACAACAGCGGATTTAAAGATATTTCCGTGGCAGACATAAAGAGCTGGGTTTCGGTTGAGGCCGTTGAAGACACGGCTATAATAAATCTTACCGTGACTACGCCGAATGCCGACGTTTCATACGGAATAGCGAATGCCTATGTAAATAACTATGAGAGCGCCATAAACGCGGCTTTCCCGAGCACCACCTTGACGGTTATCGACCCGCCGCTTCTTGCGAGTGCTCCGAACCGCGATGCGAGCGCAAGAAACTATACTATAGTAGGCTTTGCAGCAGGTCTCGTCATATCGATATTTGCGATTGTTCTCGCGGTAATTGCCAAGGATACGGTTAAAACCGCCGATGATGTTAAGGACAAGCTCGGCGTTGACGTTATCGGTATGGTCGCTCACGTTAACCGTAAAAAGAAGAAAAAGGGTGAGGATTATAAGCCTCTGCTTATTTCCGACAGACGCAGCGGCTTCCCGTTCATCGAAACCTTTAAGATTATAAGAACAAAGATAGAGCACACCGCTCAGCGTGAGAAGTACAAGACTTTTGTGGTAACGAGTACAGCTGAAAACGAGGGCAAGACGACAAGCGCGGTAAACATCGCACTTGCACTCGCACAAAACGGCAAGTCGGTGCTTTTGGTGGATGGCGACTTGCGTAAACCCGCGGTTGCGAAGCTTCTCGGAATCAATGCCTCCGAGGACGGCGGCGTATACGGTGTCATAAACGGCGAAAAGACTCTCGCCGAGGCGATAAAGTATTCGGAAAAATACAATCTTTTCCTGCTTGTCAGCGGAAAGCCCGTATTTGACCCGTCGGAGCTTCTCTCTACGGACGCTATGTCCGATATAATCAAATCCGCGGAAAAGGAGTTTGATTATATTATAATTGATACGGCTCCCTGCGGAGTTGTGGCGGATGCGTCGATACTTTCAAGTTATGCCGACGGAATACTTCTTGTTGTCAGAAACGATATGGTTGCTTCAAGACGTATTAAGCGCGCCGTTGAAAACCTCGAAAATTCCGGCACCAAGCTCGTCGGATGTATCTACAATGATACAGAGAGCGGTATGCCGAAACGCTTTATGTCGTCCTACAACAAAAAGTACGGTTACGGTTATGGCTATGGTTACGGCTACGGCAGCAATCAAAAATAAATAAGCTCGTTTTACGGAGGTTCGCTGCGGCGAATCTCCGCTTTTTTAGTTTTGCCGAAAGCTCGGCTAAGACTCACCGTTAGTCTTTTTCGGCATAAAGCGATGCAGAACTGCGTATACGCTCAAAAAAACGCTGCTTTAGCAATGTTTTTACTAAAAAAGCTATTGCCCATTAAGATTTTCTATGTTAAAATTATATAATAATTATGCGGTTACAGCTTGTAACGGCTTTTCGGAGGTGAGAAAATGCTTTATCACAACGTAATGTGGAAATTCTGTGATGCAGAGGGCAAAACGCTTGACGAAAACATCGAAATCGTGAGAGCCGGTCTTACTGCGTTACCGGAAAAAATTCCCCAAATCAAAAGTCTCACCTTCATTAAAAACGAAGTGGTGTGCGACCGTAATTTTGACGCAATGCTTACAGTTGTCACCGAAAACGAGGACGACCTCAACGCCTATAAAGTTCATCCGGAGCATCAAAAGGTGGCTTCGTATGTTAAAAAAGTCACTTCGGGCAGAGCGGCTGTCGATTATTATAAATAATCCGTAAATTATTATAAAAACAACGGAATATTTATATTATTATACCCATTGCGGGTGTAAAATGATTTTGGTTTAAAAAATGCAAGTGCCGCGGCTTTTCAAGCGCAGTGCTGTATAAAAACGGAGGAAAAATATGAAGCATAAGGAAATTGTGGAAAAAATGAGCCTCGAGCAAAAGGCAGCTTTTGTTTCGGGCTATGACTATTGGCATCTTGAGGAAGCTCCGGAGCTCGGCCTTCCGAAGATAATGATTACCGACGGCCCTCACGGCCTTCGCAAGGCTAATCCGGACAAAAAGAGCTCAACGGGCGGCATAGGCCTCGGAAACTCTGTTCCGGCAACCTGCTTCCCCCCTGCGGCTACGTCGTCCTGCTCTTGGGACCCGGAGCTTTTGGAGCAAGAGGGCGAGGCAATGGGCGAAGAGTGCCTTAAGGAAAAGGTATCTACCATTTTAGGCCCCGGCACAAACATCAAGCGCGCTCCCGTAGGCGGCAGAAACTTTGAGTATTTTTCGGAGGATCCGCTTCTTGCCGGCGAATGTGCGGCAGCCGTTATAAACGGCGTTCAGTCAAAGGGCGTAGGTACTTCTCTCAAGCACTTCGCGGCTAACTCTCAGGAGGCTTTCCGTATGGTAGTCAACGAGGTAGTCGACGAGAGAACTCTTCGCGAGACTTATCTCACCGCATTTGAAATAGCCGTTAAAAAGGCTCAGCCCTGGACGGTTATGAATTCTTATAACAGAATCAACGGCGTTTATGCTTCGGAAAATGAATGGCTTCAGCAAAAGGTGCTCAGAAAAGAGTGGGGCTTTGAGGGCCTTATCGTAACCGACTGGGGTGCTTCCGTTGACAGAATCCCCGGACTTAAGGCAGGCACCGACCTTGAAATGCCTTGCTCGGGCGACCTTAACACAAACAGAATCATCGCTGCCGTAAAAGACGGTACGCTTGATGAAAAAATACTCGATGAGAGAGTAGATACGGTAGTTGACCTTATAGTCAAATCAAAGCCGGCTCTTGAAAAGACACATACATATGATGTTGACGCTCATCACGCAATAGCTCAGAAGATAGCCGAGGGCTCAATGCAGCTTCTCAAAAACGACGACGGCATACTTCCTCTCAAGGACGGCCAAAAGGTTGCCGTTATAGGCGAAATGGCAAAGGCACCGCGCTTCCAGGGCGCAGGCTCTTCCGTAATCAACCCCACCAAGCTTTCAAACGCTTTTGACGAGCTTCAGAAGCTCGGCGTAGACATTTCTTACGCTCAGGGCTATTATAAGAGTGCTCCCTCCAAGAAGGACAAGACACCCAGAAAGACAAGTGCAGAGCTTATAGCAGAGGCTAAAGAGGCCGCTTCTAAGGCTGATGTAGCCGTTGTATTTGTAGGTCTTACCGAAGAATTCGAGGGCGAGGGATACGACAGAGAGGGAATTGAAATTCCGGCAGAGCACAATGAGCTTGTTGCTGCGGTTGCCGAGGCAAACCCCAACACCGTTGTTGTAATCGCAGGCGGCTCGGGAATTCTTATGCCGTGGCTTAAAAATGTTAAGGGACTTCTCAATTCCGGTCTCGGCGGTCAGGCAGGCGGAATCGCCGTTGCAAATATCCTTACCGGCAAGGTCAATCCCTCCGGTAAGACGAGTGAGACTTATCCGCGCGCATTTGAGGATAACCCGACCTACGGAAACTTCCCCGGCGGACCCGTTACCTCGGAGCACAGAGAATCGGTTTACATCGGTTACAGATATTATGATGCAGCCGATATTGATGTTGAATTCCCATTTGGCTTCGGCCTTTCATACACCACCTTTGAGTACAGCGATATTAAGCTCTCAAAGGACAAAATGAAGGATACCGATACGGTTACGGTTTCGTTTAAGATAAAGAATACAGGCAGTGTAGACGGCGCGGAAATCGCCGAGGTTTACGTTGCCGATAAGGAATCCACCATTTTCCGTCCGAAGAAAGAGCTTCGCGGATTTAAGAAGGTATTCCTTAAAGCAGGCGAAGAGAAAGAGGTATCCGTCGAGCTTTCCAAGAGAGCGTTTGCGTTCTACAACGTAGAACTCGGCGACTGGATGGTTGAAACCGGTGAATTTGATATACTCGTAGGTTCTTCGAGCCGCGATATCAAGCTTACGGCTTCCATGACCGTTGAATCCACCGTTACCGCAAGCATTCCGGATTACAGAAAGACAGCTCCGAATTACTACAACAATGTTGCAAATATCACTCGTGATGATTTCGCTGCTGTTTACGGTGAGCTTCCGAATCCCGAAATAGATAAGAACAAGAAGATTGACCTTTACTGCTGCCTTAACGACGCACGCCACACCAAGTGGGGCGGCAAGCTTTGCAGACTTATCGAAAAGATAATGTCCGGTATGGGCTCCGACGCTAACGGCGACGGCAAAATGCTCGCGGCTATGGCAACGCAGATACCCGTTCGTAACTTCATTTCGATGAGTATGGGCGCGTTCTCGCCGAAGCAGGCAGAGGGACTTCTCAAAATGCTCAATGACGACGAGTCGAGCTTTGTAGGCTTCAATACGATTTTCTGGAGACTCGGCGGAACTCTCGCGAGACTTCCGAAGCTTCTCAAATCCATCTGATGCGATAATCAAACAAAATAAAAGCGGAGCTGCAAGCCCTTCGGCTTGCGGCTCCTTTTTTGTTGTCCCAAGAAATATTTTACGGCTTTAGCTCTCTGCAAAGAAAAAAGCGAGCCTTTATTTTGCGTTACGGCAAATTAAAGGCCCGCTTAAAACAAAGCTTTTGATATTTACTTTATATTTCTGAAGTTCTTTATGACTTTGGTTTTTCTTCTGCGCTTTTTGTTTTGATTGCGCCGTATCACCGAGAAAATGTATATTCCGAGAACGATTACAGCCAAAATGAATATCACGCGGAAAACAACCGATGTGAACACAACCTTTATGCCGTGCAGAATCCATTTAAACGGATTTACCTTTATGTCCTCCGCGGCAACAAGGTTTACGGTCGCTATTTCCTGTTCGGCATACATTATGCGCGCCTTGCCTATGACTTCGCCCTTTTTTACGGGTGCGTTTACGGCCGTCGGGGTTTCCTCGGGGATAACCTCAAGCATAACGCTTGTGGAATCGGTGCCCGTGGGAACAAGTGCCGTGACTTCCTTTTCGGGAACGAGTCTTACGTGATCCACGCTCCACGAGAGATTTACGTCTATCACCGTGGCTATTTGCGACGGGTCGGCAATCTTGGTGAGCTTCAGGTTGTCAAACGCCCACTTGAACATCTTTTTACATTCGAGGAAGGCGCAGTTGTCGGGGTTCCCGTCGCCGTTAACGTCCTGCTTCGGAGCGTTCATTATTATGCCGAGGTAGTTGTAGCCGTCCTTGCTCGCCTTGGAAATTACGCAGTGACCCGCTTTTGAGGTCGTGCCCGTTTTAATTCCCTGAGCATAAGGATAGTAATATGTCTTAAAGTTCGGATTTATCATCCAGTTGGTGGAGAGAAGATTTCTTTCGCCGCTTTTATTGGAAGCGGGCAGAGTGTAGGTCACGGTGTTCACTATTTCGGTAAATACCGGTAATGTCAGAGCGTGCTGTGTGATTTTTGCAAGATCCCTCGCCGTGGTGTAATGCCCGTCCGCGTCAAGGCCGTGGGGATTCATAAAGTGCGTGTTTTCGCATCCGAGCTTTGAGGCTAAGTCGTTCATCATACCTACAAATGCGTTAACATCTCCGCCGCCGATATAGTCCGCAAGCACAACCGCTGCCTCGTTGGCACTTTTTACGAGCATACAGTACAACAGATTTTTTATCGAGATTTCCTCGTCTGCCTTGAGCCCGGCAGTAGAGCTGTCCGTACCCTTAAGTAAGTCTAAGGAGGACTGCTTTATGGTGATTACGGTGTCAAGGTCGGCGCAGTTTTCTATGGTCAATATTGCCGTGACGATTTTAGTCAGCGAGGCGGGTGCCGCTTTTTTGTCGGCATTTTTATCAAAGATAACCGTTCCGTCATCGAGGCTTACAAGGAATGCTATCTCCGCGCTTGTGTCGAGCGAAGAATTATATGATGCACTCGCCGGTAAAACGAGTGAGCAGATAAGTATAACTGCGGTTAGCATTATTGATGCGACACGTTTCAATTACAAAATCCCCCTTGAAAAGAATTAGGAAAAAGTGTATCATAAGTAGTATAGCAAAATGTGCCCTGAAATTCAATTATAATTGTATTAAGGATGTGAAAATCTTGATATATATTACCGGTGATACACACGGCGAGGTCGAAAGACTTGTCCCGTCAAAGCTCCGTGCCATTAAAGAGGGGGATACGCTTATAGTTTGCGGAGACTTCGGTTTTATATGGGACGGTTCAAAAAAAGAACAAAAAATATTAAAGCAGCTCGGCAAGAGAAAATACAATATCTGCTTTATTGACGGTACCCACGAGAACTTTTCACTTCTGAACGGCTACGGAGTCAGCGAGTGGAACGGCGGCAAGGTGCATAAGATTTACGATAATCTCTACCACCTTATGCGCGGTCAAATATATAATATTGACGGCAAAAGCGTGTTTACAATGGGCGGCGGCGAAAGCCCCGATATTGACATACGCTCCGAGAACGACGGCTGGTCGCGTGACGAAATACCTTCGCAGGATGAGCTTTTGGAGGGTGCAAAAAATCTTGAAAAGCACGGCTTTTCCGTTGATATAGTTGTTACCCACGAGCCGCCTACGCGAATCAAGGGTTTTTTACAGCTCAAGGATTACGATATGCTGCGTGTTACAGCTCTCAACGCGTATTTTGAGGAGCTTTCCGATTCGTGCAAATTTTCAAAATGGTTCTTCGGCAGTATGCACGTGGATAAATATATATCGGGTACGCATATAGCCGTGTTTAAAAACATAGTAAATGCCGAAACCGGAGAAAAGGTTTAATTTTTCGGAGGAAGAAGTAAGACCGAATGAAAGAACTTACCAAACGTAAAAAAATAATCGGTACAATAGAAACGGTGCTTGCGGCGGCTGTTATAATAATCGCGGTCGTTACGGCGCCGAAGCTCTCTGCCCAAAAGGAGGAGGAAACCTCCGCTGCGGCGAGCGAGACCGCGGCAGCTACACAGGCGGCCACCGAAACCGAGCCGGAAAAAACCGAGCCTACCACCTCATCCGTCGGAATCGGCGTTCAGCCGATAGGCGAGTATTCTCTTAACGGATATATAGTCGTTACGGGCGACGCCGCAATGGAGATGTATTCCATAGCGAGCACAAAGCTCAAGGAATATGCCGCCTCCGCAAATAATCTGGCGTCTAAAATCCCGTCATCAAAGGTATATGTGATGCTTGCTCCCACGCGTATGGAGTTTTACGGGCCGGAGGAATACAGAACCGGCAGTCATTCTCAGCAGATGGGCATTTCCACAGCATATTTGGCTCTCAATCCCGAGGTTACCGGTGTTGACGCATACAGCGAGATAGCGCGCCACACCGATGAATACGAATATTTCCGCACCGACCACCATTGGACAGCGCGCGGAGCCTACTATGCCTACAAGGCGTTTTGCGAGTCGGCGGGGCTTACCTGCACGCCGCTTGACAGCTTCCAAAGCGGCAAGCTTGACGACTTTGTCGGCAGTATGTACCGCTACACTCAGAGTGAAAACCTAAAGAAAAACCCCGATTATGTCGAGTATTTTCTTCCGCGCTACGATGTAAGTGCCGAGTCGTTTTCCACCGCGGATATGACTGACGGCAAGCCCCTGCGCGTTATATCGACAAATATCACCGATGAGTCAAGCAAATACCTTACGTTTATACAGGGTGATAAGCCGCTCATCAAAATGGTGTCATCCTGCGGCAGCGGCAAAAAGGTGCTTTTGATAAAGGAATCGTACGGCAATGCGCTGGCACCGTTTTTACTCGACACCTTCAGCGAGGTCTATGTTCTTGACCCGAGGCAGGAGAGCATACAGGGTATGAATATCCCATCGTTTGTGGAGAATAACGGCATAGATACGGTGCTCTTTTGCAACTATACCATGGTGCCGTCAAATTCAAAATATATGAACGCACTCAACGCAATGATAGGCGCTTAAAAATTTTTAATGACAAAGTGCCCGTCTTATGATACAATTAACTATATAAATTTTAGGCAGGTATATGAAATGATGGATTTAAACAATGCTGTATCCGTTCTTATGAAGGGCGTTGACAGTGCTGTTACCGAGGCGGGCTTTACGCTTGTCCGTCCCGAAAATATTGAAAAGGATGCGCTCCCGATAACCGTCGATAAGGAGACCGAAAAAACGTTTATCGACTATGCGGGTGATAACGGTAAAATCAGAATTCAGATAGACGGCGTTAAATTGAGTCTCCTCTTTTCGGAGGACGACGGAGAGTATAAGAGCGCGTCGGAAAACTATTTTGACCCGAAGGACTTTGATGAACGCGATGTTAAATCGCTTTGCAACGAGCTTAACGAGACGATTTTGCAGAAGTACGGCAAAAACAAAACCGCCGGCGGCAAGGCCAAGAAAATACCCGTTCCGGTTTCGAAAACCGCTGTTAAAAACGGAACTTCGTCTTATGACGGCAACACTCTCGCAAACCGCCTTTCCGCTCTGTACCCCGACCTCAAGCCGTATTACAAGGAAAATTTTGAGGAGTACGGCGAGTTTCTGCCCGACACCTTCTTTACCGAGCACGCTAATTCCTATATTATGAACACCATTCGTCTCGGCATAAAGCAGGATATGACCAAGCTTTTCAGAATACTTAACGACATATATGAAAACGGCACAAATGACACACAGAGCCTTGTTGCCGTGACGATTCTCGGCGAGATGAATAACGACCCGGTTATGCTCGAGAATGCAAACGCATATATGTGCGACGATATGAGAGATACGGTTATTCTCATAAATAAGTTTTTGGCCTCCGGCAGCAGCAAAAAGCTCCGTGAAAAGCTCAAAAATCCGCCTCCGTACAAGCCTAAAAAGAAAAAGAGCG
>ERZ791667.981-NODE-981-length-11622-cov-2.71099_pt1 | contig 11622 bp, 13 predicted proteins | sample MGYA00509959_ERZ791667 | MGnify/ENA primary metagenome ERZ791667 (study PRJEB30046, sample SAMN00715196) | human gut metagenome | study: EMG produced TPA metagenomics assembly of the A metagenome-wide association study of gut microbiota in type 2... | reverse complement strand
GGCGACGTCGTTCAAGCTCAAATATTCTCCGGGCCCTCGGCCTTTTTATTGATTTTACGGATAAACTTTCCCGAAGTATCAAACATCATGACATGGTTCTGATTTCTTGAATAAATAAAGACAAACTTCTCCGTCCGCTTTAGCTGCTTTATATCACCGATTAATATATTATCCTGCGTTTCCAGTTTCACATACTCCACATCTTTCACGATGTCACTCAGCAGTAAAGGCTTGCCGCAATCTTTCAGGTTGTTAGCAAGATCAATTTCTTTAAAGGTTTCCTCAACCGGTAAAGCGTTATCATCCACCATATCCAGAGAAGAAGACTTGCTGCCACAAGCAGCAAGAAAAAACAATACCAAAAACAATGCGATATAATCTAACTTCATAGGACGATAATTTATAGGTTATTACTAATAGTTGGATTTAAGTTTCCCAATCATAAGAATGTCATTATCATTTTCGTGCAAACTATTTCTCAAACCAGTGGCTCGCTTACGTATTTCAGGCTTTAAATCAGTTTGGGCAAGAACTTTATCTAAAGCATCCATCAGTTCAAGAGGATCGTAAGAGATACAGACATAACCGTTGCGCATAGTCAAGAAAGGATAAGAAAGTCCCAAAAAGTCATTTGTAAAACGATCAATACGCTTCACACTACCATCTTTTTTAGAAACACGAACATTAAATACAGTCATACGAACGGGAGAACCATCTGATGGCATTTTAGCCGGTCCAATAGTTACTCTACTCCAATAATATTCCGGAGTCTCATGCAATGACGTTACAATATATTTATCCTCCTGCATTACATTATCCAAAGTAAAACAAGGTTTCAATACATTATTAGCAATATCATAGTGATATAGAGTATCAGGGCGTGTACGCCCGACAACCTGACAAAGGGAAAAAGAATAGGCATCAACATTCCGGGGAGCCAATACTTCATTGCTATAATCCGGCACAATTGCATAATTTACAGCAAATATTTTTTGCAAGATATTCCCCTTAAAATCTTGTACCCAACATAGATTCTTACTGATCGGTGCTTTTGGATTTCCTATATCAGTAAAGGGAAGAACGACCACTACAGCTTTTTCATTTTCCAAATCTATCCAAATGGAACTCTTCGTTATCGTTTCCGGCAATGAAATACTCTCTTTCGATAAAAATCGGCCTTTAAGATCAAAAAATAACATTTTTTGATTCTCGGCAATAGCTACACGTCCCTGCTTTTCATCAAGAAATCTATTCACAGCATATTTATACTCTCCGGGGCCTTGACCAACTCCACCTATATCAGCCACATATCGTCCTTTACGAGTAAATAATTTCAAAGCAGAAACGCCATCCGGCTCTATTAAAATATAATTGCTTGAAACATCAATACCAGAAGGATAAGTGGCAACCAATGCCTCTTCTCTACCATCCAACTTAATAATTTCCAATGATTCTATCAAATCAGAAAACAACATTTCCTCACCCTTTAATTTCTCTATTTCCGGTAAATCGACAGCGTAAAAGGCGGAACCTTCTTTTATATCCCTCTCTTGGGGTATAAACAAAGAACATGAGGAAGCAAACATTGCAACCGAAAAAAGAAAGAGAAGCGGATATAAAAGGTATCTTGTCTTCATATAAAAATAGATTTTGGCTGAAAGTAAAAAACTACTTTTCATAAAGCATACCACAAGATACGAATTATTCGTAGAATGTTATTCTTTTAGGGATATGTTAAAAAGCATCTCACTCAAAATTCTTCAGTCTTTGTAAATGGCAATAATTGGATTATCATCCTCGTGGACATTTTGCACGATCTATCAATATCACATATACTTGAGAACCTTCAGTGATTCGCCTGATAGCATTTAGAGATACAACCGAAATTTATAGATTACTTATAGTTATTGTTTCAATTTCCCAATGATAAGAATGTCATTATCATTCTCGTGCAGACTATTTCGTAAATCGGTGGCCCGTTTACGTACGTCAGGCTCCAAATCTGTTTGGGTAAGAACTTTATCTAAAGCATCCATCAGTTCAAGAGGATCATAAGAGATACAGACATAACCATTCTTCATAGCTAAAAAAAGATAAGATAAACCTAAAAGAGGATCAGTAAAACGATCAATGCGCCGTACATTGCCATCCTTTTTCGAAACGCAAACATTAAAGGCTGGTAAACGAACAGAAGAAACACTTGAGGAAAGATCATTAGGATATAAAGTGACTTGCGCCCAATAACTCCTTGAAGTTTCATATAAAACAGTACAAGCACTTTGATTTTCAGAAACAACATGATCTATTGTAAAGCGTGGAGTTATTATATTCTTTACTGCATCATAGTGATACAAAGTATCAGGGCGAGTACGCAACATGGGGTCTTCAAAAATAGAAAAAGAAATCGCATCCACATTCCGACATGCCACTAAGCCATTACTGTAATCTCCAATTAAACCGTAATGATTTACAGGAATCCGATGCACGATATCACCCTCCCTATTTTGCACCCAGCACACATTGTTACTAATTTCAAAATTGGAGTTCTCATTCTCAGAAAATGGCAACCCCACTACAGTTACATGCTTTTTATCATGGTCCATCCAAATACAAGGCTTATGTACTATTTCCTTGAAATGGATAGCTTCATCTGACAGATAATTCCCCTTCAGGTCATAAGTAAGTATTTTATTTGCTCTTCCCGAACCTAAGTAAATACGTTTTTGTTTTTCATCTATCATACAGAAATGTATCGTTTTGTACTCTCCAGGGCCCTGTCCTATACCACCAATATCCGCCACGTATTGACCTTTACGCGTAAACAACTTAATAGGAGATATAGCGTCTGGATTCAGCAAGATATAATTATCTGTCACAAAGATCCCAAATGGATAAGTTTTAACAAGAGCCTCATCCCTATTCTCTAATTTAATGACTTCATATGACTCCACTAAATCACTCAAAGACATCACTGTCCCTTCTGCTTTCTCTATTATACGCAAATCAACAGAACGAAAGGCGGAATCTTCTATTATATCCCCCTCTTTGGGTACAGATGAAGAACAGGAAGCAGACATCGCAACCGAAAAAAGAAAAAGAAACGAATAAAAAGAACGTCTTGTCTCCATATAAAATAGATTTTAGTTTAAAGCAAAATGCATACTGTTCAAAAAGTATATCGCAATGTACGAACAATTCGTAGAATATCATTTTTTCAGGGATATGTTTATTAGCACTATTAACAAAATTACCAAAAAGCAAATGGTTCTTCAGAAGTATTAGTAATCAATTATAATGCTTACATTCAGGAATCTTTCCAATCAGCATTATCAAGAATATTTTATTTCCATATATAAGAGATGCTATCTATCACCTATATTTATTGAAGATAGAAACACAATACTAAACTATTTCTCACTTTCATAAGAATCACTCAAAAGTAATAAATATGTCCACGTTATAAATGTACGAGTCATCAATACAACGAAATCTACTTTTCTTGTTTCGTAATGATAATTGCCTCCTCATATGCGGTATCTATTTTTTTCTTTATATCATTAATTTTAGGTTCCACGGTATAATCTACACGCCCCCCTACTCGTTGGGTAAGAGTAAAATCAAGATAATAGATTCCTATTCCAGAATAGATTGTCCTACCTTCTCCGGGAAATGTAAAAAGTGAAATATTCCCATCTGCTCCTGAAGTGGAATTACCCACAGTTACCGTTCGTGGATTCATCTGTAGGACCATAGTTGCATATTCAGAAAAACTTCGCGTCCATTCATTGACTAAAACTATGATTCTACCTTTAAAATGTTTTTTTCATCACCAATATTATTTTCTCAATTTAAGTAATACTAATATGGGATTATCTTCTTCATCAGCATTTGCTACAATTGCTCTCAGCTTATCTTGCTTTTTTTTGTTCTGAATATCAGGGTGGGCAGCAAAATATTCTTCTGTCAGAATCTCTTTCATATCGGAAGGATTCACATATGCAAGCCAATAAGTTCCGCTACTACTCACAGATTGGGGATAAAAAGGAAGTCCCCCATCAATATCATTCTCAAAACCTTGGGCTAACGGAGTCCCTCTTTCATTCAAACAGATAGTCATTGGTATTGAAATATCTCATAATTAATATTTAGCATCACATGTTTTGTCACACTTTTTCAACAGACCCTTCTTAAGGTAAAATAAACACAATTTTACTAAATAAATCTCAAGGCTACTGTAATATATAATAATAAAGAAAAACAGATAACTTATATTTGTCCCATATTATTTTTAAATATAAAAACAAATGAGATTTATTAAACAAGTACTTTTGACTATAACATTATGTAACATAATGTTATTTGCATTGCCATCTACTGTAAATGCAATGCAAGTTTTTATAAAAAACAGATATGGCTGGACCATAACATTAGAGGTATCACCTACTGATACTGTAGAAAACGTAAAACAAAAAATTCAGGATAAAGAAGGTTTTCCACCTGATAAAATAAGGCTTATATATGGAGGAAAACAAATGGAAGATGGACGAACTTTAGCAGATTATAATGTTCAAAAAGACTCAACTATATTAATTTGCATAAGAGATGTCGACTGTTAACACTAAGAAAGAAAATATAAAAAAGCATGTCATTATTAACAACATTAATTTTTACAGACTATAAAAATTAACTTTAAGATATATGACACCGTTCTAAATTACGCATAAATAGAAAACTACAATTTCGTCTTGTGGTTTTCTATTTGCTTTACAACTCCCATTTATAGTATCATACAGACACGGTATTAACAGGACATTCTGTCGATCATTAATATGAGACACAATTTTTCCAATAGCGTGTTTAACTGAAAACTTCGTTTTCGGTTTTTACATCACTTTTCTATAGAAACAAACTCACATTTTACAAACCGATAAATAGGCATATTATAGGCTAAATGTTTTTTCGTAAAACTCTAAGTTAATCTTATTATCAACATACTTTATTCTGACCTTTACCTAATATAATCAGAGAACTTTAGAAGTATATTTATTTCGGTAAACACATAGGTATTTTCTTAGATTCTGTTTTTCAATACTCCATTTTACAGAGAAAAAAGTAGATATTTCATATCTAGTATAAAATTCACAGTCCGCATTGTTAGCATTGATAAAATTTACCTTTAAAGTTCTTATTTTCCATCTATTTCTGCACAGGCAGACACTCTCTCTCAGAGGTGTTTTTATTGAAAAGTTTGAAATGGGAAACATTCAATAAAAAAATTGTATTTATTGACCTTAGCACAAAACTTCACTCTTTTACTTTTTTATAGAATGGATATAATACCTGTTCACACTTGCTATACGGTCACTTATCTTAAAGTCATTAAATAAGAGGTTTCTCTAAAATAGCTGGAGTTATTTTGTTTTCAGTATATTGATACATGAAAGCTTCTGCTTAATTTTTTTGCAATAAACCGGATAGACACGCTTCAACATTGTCATATCTGTTTAATATACAGCAGATATAGAGCACCACACTATTTAAAATATAATGACGTAACTACTCCTGATAATTCTTACAGCAATTTATTGTCTACAAAGAAACACATACGATCTTATAGCAAATGACGATGGTCGTATATAACTTATTCGATAAATAGGGACACCAATGTATACCCCAAATATCTTAGAGAGACTATAATATCTATTTTATACGTCACAGAGAAAAACGCAAAGAAAAAATGAGAATGTCCCAATTTCATCATATTGAAAAATCTTTTATTTTTTCTCATTAAGTCGAACTCAGCAAGGTATAAACTAACTTTATTCCGAAAATATACTATATATCTAATCTCTATCCTTTTAAAGTCTATTTCCATCGTTTTGCCATTCCCTTTTATTTAAGCAGAAATAAATTAGGAATACAAAAGCCAACTAATCCATAGTAGATTAATTGGCCTAATTCATTTTATTTTCGGGAATTATTAATTCATCAAAACAACAAAAAAGACAAAAAATAGAATAAACTCATCTATATAAAAGAAACAGAATGCAGTCGACGTAATACTTATTCTGATAAGTACAGAAGAATGATAATTACCGGAAAAGCTTATCGATCTCTTCTTCTTTTATGGTAGTCAGCACCACGCGTCCGTCCGGCGTATAGTTGGGTGAAGGACAGGCAAACAGATTATCGACCAAACTGACCATCTCTTCGTTGCTCAGCCCCTGCCCATAGACAATGGCAGCCGCACGGGCAAGAGTCAACGCAAGGATATCCTGAATTTCTTCTTTGACATCATTGCCTTTCTCCATAGCGGTGTGCAGCATGCTACGTACCAAATCGACCGGATTCAGCCCGTCGATGCCTGAAGGTACTCCGTTAATGGCATAGCTGCCGCCACCAAGATCACTGAGATCAAAGCCCACTGCGGATAAATCGTCCATGATACTTTGCAACACAGCCGCCTCGGAAGCCGGAAGTTGCAGGATTTCCGGGAAAAGAACACCTTGTGAGAATCCCTGCTTCTGCTGAATCTGGGCACGATAACGGTCAAAGAGCACACGGATATGTGCGCGATGCTGATCGATCAACATCAATCCGGACTTCACGGACGTAAGGATGAAGCGTCCTTTGAACTGCAAATGCTGCGTACCTTTTTCAATCACGGCCGGCTCACCGGCATAAAGAGTTTCGGGAGCCGCTGTAGCAATGCTCTCTTCTTCGATCACCGCAAACTCTTCCGATTTAGGATCGGAGTCGGAGAAAGGCTGATTCATCTTACTGGCTTTCTCAAGACCGCCATACAAATCTTCCCAGTCCACTTTCGGACGGGAGTAGTTGCCTCCACCGGAAGAAGAGGAGGGCTTGAACGGGTTGAAATCGGAATTGAAATGTACCTTAGGCGGCGCGGGAGGCAGATTCTGTTCAAAAGCAGGAATATCGGGCATGTCCTCCGTATCGAAATCGATAGAAGGTACAGCATTGAACTTGCCCAATGACTCCTTGATCGAAGCAGAAAGAATCTGCCAGATAGCCTGCTCGTTTTCAAATTTGATCTCTGTTTTGGTAGGATGGATATTCACATCGATGTTGGCAGGATCGACTTCAAAGTAAATGAAATAAGAAATCTGTTCGCCTGCGGGAATCAACTGTTCGTAAGCGTCCATCACTGCCTTATGGAAATAAGGATGACGCATATAGCGCCCGTTCACAAAGAAATACTGATGGGCGCCTTTCTTACGGGCTGTTTCGGGTTTGGCTTACATAACCCGAAACTTTCACCATTGTAGTGTTGACTTCTACACTGAGCAGTTGTTGGTTAAGTTTCTTGCCAAAAACAGAAAGAATACGTTGCCGCAAATGGCAAGCGGGAAGATTGAACAGTTCGGAGTCATTGCTATACAGTGAAAAAGCAACCTCAGGATGTACCAGGGCAATACGTTCAAATTCGGCCAGAATATTACTGAGCTCGGTGGAGTTAGCCTTCAGAAACTTACGCCGGGCAGGAATATTGAAAAAGAGATTCTTAATAGAAAAATTGCTTCCTTTGGGACAAGACACCGCTTCCTGACTCTCCACTTTGGAACCCGCAATGATAATCTTGGTTCCCAGCTCTTCGGATTCGGGACGTGTCTTCAGCTCGACCTGAGCAACGGCGGCAATGGAAGCCAATGCTTCACCGCGAAACCCCATCGTGCGAAGAGCAAACAGATCGGATGCTTCACGGATCTTTGAAGTGGCATGCCGCTCGAAAGAGAGGCGTGCATCGGTTTCGGACATTCCCTTACCGTCATCAATCACTTGTATACAGGTTTTACCTGCATCGGTGACCAACACATGAATATTCTGCGCCTCAGCATCGATGGCATTTTCGACTAACTCTTTGATGACAGATGCCGGACGTTGTATCACCTCTCCGGCAGCTATCTGGTTGGCAACCGAATCGGGTAATAAATGAATGATATCGCTCATAATAGATTTAGCTTTGACTGTTTTAGTTTATAGGACTTAGAAAGACCAACTGCCGGTCTGCAAATAATGCCACAGAAAAATAAGCAGGGCAATGATAGCCAGAATTACTCCCAAATGGGCGGGTTTACGTCCGCTCTCTTTACGACGCTTCAGGTGTGTGGTACCTTCGATAAACTTCCCGCGAATATCTTCGGGAGAAAATTCTTTCTCGGGCAATATTCCCAGATCACGCTTGGCATCTTCTTCCATTTTTGCCAGTTTTTCTTTCCTCTCGTCCACATAGATATATTGATGATTAAATCCACGCGGCTTTCGTACATTGAACATTCCCATAGCTATTTCATATTAATTATTTCACGTTTCGGACCACTAATAGCTTTACGTTCGGTTTTACGCAAAGCCTCACCGGCCTTTTTCCCTCTCCAGTTGAAAATGTCTTCTTTACTTAAAGGACGGACATAATCAAACCAACTAAAGGTGGGCAGTTTTATTTTGTCGGGCGGAATCTGATCCATCGGATAAAGAATGCAATTAGACTGAGGACTCATAATCATTTTTACCATTTTCCGATCTTTAAGAAACAAATTAATCAAACTTGTCTCAGAAGTATTCAGCCCAATCATTGTACTGTCTTTTTCCTCTGGATAATAATTCAATAGTACATTTCCAATTATATCAATCTTGCGAGCTTCACCTTCGGCAAAGTAAGCCTTGATCTCTTTTCCCGAAATCTGATTAAAATGAATGGAGTCTTTCTGTTCTACCGTAAGTGCCTGATTGATGATATGGGCCCAATCAATCGTACTGTCATTCATATATACCTTAATCTCTTCACCCAACAGTTGTTGCCCTTCGTTCCAAAGAATAGGATCGCGATACATAGTAAGGCAGGAATCTTTCGTATTGAAAACCAAAGAGTCGCAAACACCCTGCAAATCGATGCTGTACATACGCACTTTGTGGAAAGCACGCATCTCACGAAAAAGGGAGTCTGTGTCAAGATTATAGCTATTCATCAGTAATGTATCGGCATGCATGAAAAGACTGTCGCCACGCGAATAATCCACAGCCACGGCACGCTTGGTGGCGAGGGCATTCTGCTTCAGCTCGTCATAATAACAATAATCGCCGGTAAGCATGTTCTTATTCACCGTATCATTCATCTGCACATTATCGAACGCTTCGCCATAGCCGGCTTTACGGTCATAGAAAAGGCTGTCTCCGGTCAATCGCTTGCCATCATTGGTCAATACTGAGCGATCCAGCAGTTCGGCTTGTCCGGAAACCGTATTGTAAATGCCACGTTCGGAGTAGATGTGATTTTGTTCACTGACAATATCAGAGGGTCCCAGGATGGTGGCAATCTTCGTATCCGTGCTATACTTCAGGGTATCGGAAGTCAGTACAAAACGGGGATTAACAAGCTTGACGTCGTGATTGAAAACGGATAGTTTGGTGGCGGGACTGTATTCGCCCCAATCAGAAGTCAGCACGTTTTCTTCATCCATCAAGGTGCCTCCATCAAAATAATAGCCCAAATTGTACAAACGGTCATAATTCAGACTATCTGTCAACAGGGTAGTATTCCGGTTGATCATTTTTACATTCTCACGAAGCTGCGCTATCTGGGTCATGCCGTCATAGAACAGATAATCACCATAGATGAAAAGGGTATCCCCCTGCTCCATACGCACATTACTGAATGCTTCGAAAGAATTGGTTTTCTCGTAAATCAAGGCACTGTCACAATACATGTACATGCTGTCATGACGCAACTTGACCGAACCGATCAGCACCTGAACATCGGGGCGGGCCAACTTATCGGCCTGTCCCTGATCGGCATGAAGCAAGTCGACACGTGTTTTCTTTTTACCCTGTGCCTTTTCCGGTTCAACTTTCTGCTCCGGCTGCGCTTTCTTGTCATGCTGAGGTTTCTTGTCCTGAGCCATCAGAAAACATACAGCAAGCAGGCATAGAGTACCCGCTAAGAGAAATCTATGCCTGCCTTGGAATTTATTTTCTTTATTGAATCTAAACATATCAAAATAGGATCAGTCTTTTTTAATCCACCCCGGATATTTAAAATCGCAACGCTGCCATGCCGGATTAATACGTACGTATGTATGCTTCTGTTTTTCAACGATCCATTTCTGCAACGCTTCTTCGCGACGCTTGTCGAGCACGATTTCTTTCAGGTTCTGGTAGTCATCGGTGATCGTGGCTTTATGCCCGTTGATACGTGACTTCAGTTTAACAATGGCACAAACTTCCTTACCATCTTTAGGATTGACCATCGTAAAAGCTTTGGAAATCTCACCGATATTCATTTTATCCACCACTTTAGCAATCTCCTGCGGCAAATCCTGCATTTCGAATTTAGCGGTCTGGTTCTGCGGGTTCTGCATCAGACCGTGGTTGTTGCGCGTATCTTTATCCTGAGACAAAGCAGAAGCAGCCTGATCAAACGTAAACTTATCGCTACGGATATCGTTGGCAATAGAGTCGAGACGCGCATTGGCTTCATCCAACTCCTTATCCGACACTTTGGGCTTCAACAGGATATGACGGGTGTTGATACGGTCGCCACGTTTTTCGATCAACTGGATGATATGGAAACCATACTCAGACTCTACGATTTTAGAGATCTTCTTGGTATCCTGCAAGTTGAAAGCGACATTGGCGTATTCGGGAACCATCTGCCCTTTACCCATAAAACCGGTTTCACCACCTTTGATAGCAGAGCCGCGATCTTCGGAATACAGCAGGGCAAGCGTAGAGAAATCACTTTCACCCTTATTGATACGGTCGGTGTATTCACGCAAGCGTCTTTTTACATCTTCAATTTCGGCAACAGGTATTTTAGGCTGCTGCGTAATAATCTGTACTTCTACCTGGGTGGGGACGTAAGGAATACTGTCCTGGGGAAGCTCCTTAAAGTAACGGCGTACTTCCGCCGGAGTCACTTTGATATCACCTACCAGTTTCTGCTGCATCCTTTGTACAATCAATCCGTCACGGGCATTCTCGCGCATGGCTTCACGAATCTGTGTAGAGGTCTTATTAAACTCTGCTTCCATTCTTTCTCTGCTACCCAAAGCCTGAATATAATTACTGATCTGATAGTCGACACGCTGTATGACTTCTGCCTCGGGCACTTCGATACTGTCGAGCACAGCCTGGTGCATATAAAGTTTCTGTACGGCCAACTCTTCGGGAATCACACAATAAGGATCACCATCAAACTTACGCCCTTCATACAAAGCGGCCAGTCGTGCTTCTTCCACATCGGACTTCAGGATAGCTTCGTCGCCAATGACCCAAACCACTTCGTCAATCACATTGTCCTGTGCATAGGATGCCACGTTAGCAACCAGTGCCAAGGCAAACATAACAACAAACTTAAAGTTCACAAACTTCTTCATTCTGTGTATTTAATAATTTATAATCTTCTTTCTTTTTACTGCACGCTCGTACAGATCGTCTTTCACTTGTTTCATAAAGTCAACCCGCTTGATGTTGACAAGCATATCCTTGACTTTCGGCTGGGCAAATTTAAGGTTCCTGTTCGCCCGCCACACGGAAATCACTGATATTCAGAAAATAGTAAAATGCCGTATCTTTCAGTTCAATATGGCGGTTTTTATCCATATA
>ERZ791667.968-NODE-968-length-11799-cov-2.46594_pt1 | contig 11799 bp, 7 predicted proteins | sample MGYA00509959_ERZ791667 | MGnify/ENA primary metagenome ERZ791667 (study PRJEB30046, sample SAMN00715196) | human gut metagenome | study: EMG produced TPA metagenomics assembly of the A metagenome-wide association study of gut microbiota in type 2... | reverse complement strand
TCATAGTTTCGGGCGGAGCGCTCGGCGTTGACAGCGCGGCGCATACCGGCGCTATGGAGGGCGGAAGAACGATAGCCGTTCTGGGCTGCGGGCTCGGAACCGACTATTTGCGCGACAATGCCGCTCTAAGGCGTGAAATATCAAAAAACGGTGCGGTTATAACGGAGTATTTTCCGTTTACTCCTGCGTCGAGAACAACATTCCCGATGAGAAACAGGATAATTTCGGGGATGAGCCTCGGCACAATAGTGGTTGAGGCCGGCGAGAGGAGCGGCTCGCTTATTACGGCAAGGCTTGCTCTCTCGGAGGGCAGAGACGTGTTTGCCGTCCCGGGCGAAGTCATAACCTCCGCGTTCACCGGAACCAACCGCCTGATACACGACGGAGCAAAGCCCGTGTTTACGGCACTTGACGTTTTGGAAGAATATTATTATACTTACCCGGATAAGATTGATTTAAGCGGAGCGGATAAGCCGCTCGGCGAGGCTCTTAAAAATATGCCGATTGAGGAAGTCTCCGTTCCGGAAGCCGTTCATCGTGCCGTAAGGCAAAAATCAAAGGCGGCACAGAAAAAAGCGGCGGAGAATAAGACTCCGCAGAAGAGCGCGCCGAGGGAGTTGCCCGACTCGCTTACGGAAAACGCGAAAAAGCTGTATTCGGTCTTAACAACCGAGCCGCGGCATATTGATGATTTGAGCGAGGAAGCGAAGCTCTCCTCCGCCGATACACTTGCCGCTCTTACAGAACTCGAGCTGTATTCGCTCGTCGCCCTCTCTGAGGGAAAGCATTATTATAAGGTCTGATACGGCAAAAGCCGTTATTATCGAGAAACAGGAGTTTGTTTATGTCAAAGCTTGTTATAGTGGAGTCGCCGCACAAGGCGACAATGATTAAAAAATATCTCGGAAAAAGTTACGATGTAACCGCGTCCGTAGGGCATATAAGGGATTTGCCGGCGGCAAAGCTCTCGGTTGACATCAAAAACGATTTTGCACCGAAATACGCAATAGTCAAGGGCAAGGAGAAGCTTGTCAAGGAATTAAAGGAAAAAGCCGCAAATGCAGATGAGGTTCTGCTCGCAACCGACCCCGACCGAGAGGGAGAGGCTATTTCCTGGCATCTTGCCACGGTTCTCGGGCTGCCGCTTGATGAAAAGAACAGAGTTAAATTTAATGAGATAAACGAAAACGCGGTCAAAAAGGGCATAGCAAGCCCCGAAAAAATCGATATGGACCTTGTTGACGCTCAGCAGGCGAGAAGAATTCTCGACAGACTCGTCGGCTATAAGCTCAGCCCGTTCGTATCGCAAAAGATACACAGAGGACTTTCGGCAGGCAGAGTTCAGTCCGTTGCCGTAAGGCTCGTTGTTGACCGCGAAGAGGAAATCCGCAAATTCGTTCCCGAAGAATATTGGTCACTTGACGCAAAATTCACCGCGCCGTCCTCAAAAAAGGCGTTTAAGGCAGCGTTTACGGGCGACGAAACCGGCAAGATAAAGCTCAAAACAAAAGAGGAGACCGACGCGATTTTGGCAAGACTTCAGGATGCGGAATACTCCGTGTCGTCGGTCAAAAAAGGAACGCGCAGACGTTCTCCGGCGCCGCCGTTTACAACCTCCACCATGCAGCAGGACGCCTCCAGAAAGCTCGGATTTCAGGCTAAGCGCACTATGAAAATAGCGCAGGAGCTTTATGAAGGTATGGAGGTAGAGGGCTTCGGCGCAACAGGTCTTATAACATATATGAGAACCGACTCGCTCCGTATATCGGAAGAGGCAAGGCAGGAGGGCAACGCCTTTATCGAGGAGAATTACGGCAAGCAGTATTTGCCCGAAAAGCCGCGCTATTTTAAAACTAAGGCGAGCGCACAGGACGGCCACGAGGCAATTCGCCCTACCGTTCCGGCAATCACACCCGAAATCGCCAAAAAGAGTCTTACTCCGGAGCAGTTCAAGCTTTACAGCCTTATTTGGAAGCGCTTTATGGCAAGTCTTATGTCAAATTGCATACAGGATACGGTAAAGATAGAAATAAAGGCAGTCGGCGAGAGTGACAAAAACACCGACAAATATTGCACGTTTAATGCGAGCGGTTATACGGTTCGTTTTGACGGTTATACACGCCTTTACGAAGCCGCAACAGATGAGGACGAGGACGAGGGCAAGCTCCCCGAAATCAAGGCGGGCGATGCATTAAAGCTCAAGGAAATGCTCGGAAATCAGCACTTCACACAGCCGCCTGCGCGCTATACCGAGGGCTCGCTCATTAAGATGCTTGAGGAAACGGGCGTCGGCAGACCGAGTACGTACGCCTCAATAGTGTCAACCATTACCTCGCGCGAATATGTTGTCCGCGAGCAGAAGCAGCTTAAGCCCACGGAGCTCGGAGAAGCGGTCGTCAAGCTCTTAAAGGAGCATTTCCCGAATATAGTTAACGTAAAATTTACTGCCTCCATGGAGAGCGATCTCGATAAGGTAGAGAATCACGAAATAGATTATATAGCAATGCTTCATACGTTTTATGACGGCTTTGACAAAACGCTTGAAAAGGCAAAAGCCGATATGGAGGGCGTTAAGATAAAGCTTAAGGAGGACGAGACGAATATTCCGTGCGAAAAGTGCGGAAGAATGATGGTTATAAAAACCGGCAGATTCGGTAAATTCCTCGCGTGCCCGGGTTATCCGGAGTGCAAAAACACAAAGCCGTACGTAATAGAGACAACCGCCACCTGCCCGGTGTGCGGAGGCAAGGTGATTCAGAAAAAGAGCAAAAAAGGATATACGTTCTTCGGTTGCGAAAATTATCCTGAATGCAACTTTATGACGTGGGATAAGCCTACGGACGAAAAATGTCCCAAGTGCGGCAAGTCGCTCTTCAAGAAAAAAGGCGGAATCTTAGCTTGCCTTGATGAAAACTGCGGCTTTGAGAAAAAAGCGGAGCGCAAAAAGAAAAGCGCAAAGACTCAAGAGGAAGACTGATGAAAGCAGCGGTAATCGGTGCGGGTCTCGCCGGATGTGAGGCGGCAAAGCAGCTGTCGAGGGCGGGAATACCCACATATCTCTATGAAATGAAGCCGAAGAAATTTTCTCCGGCGCATAAAAACGAAAATTTTGCGGAGCTTGTATGCTCCAATTCACTGAAGGCGGAGCGGCTCAATTCCGCGGCAGGGCTTTTAAAGGCGGAGATGGAGATGCTTTCTTCCGTGTGCGTCGAGGCTGCCAAAAGGACAAGAGTTCCGGCAGGAGGCGCACTTTCGGTCGACAGAGACAGATTTTCGGCTCTTATAACGGAAAATATAAAAAGCGATAAGAACATAACGGTCATAAACGAGGAGGTTTCCGTCTTACCCGATGCCGATGTTGTTATAGTGGCGGCAGGGCCGCTCGCGAGCGACGCGCTGACAGGTACAATACACGCTCTCTGCGGCGACGGATTATCATTCTACGATGCGGCGGCACCGATAGTTTCGGCGGACAGCGTCGATATGGAATATGCCTTTACACAGTCGAGATATGACCGCGGCGGCAGCGACGATTACATTAACTGCCCCATGAATAAAGAGCAGTATGAAGCGTTTTACGAAGCAATTATAAATGCCGAGAGTGCCGAAACACACTCCTTTGACAAGCGGCACGATGTGTATGAGGGCTGTATGCCTATTGAGGTTTTGGCGTCGCGCGGAAAAGACACCATGCGCTTCGGACCGTTAAAGCCCGTAGGGCTTCGCGACCCGAGAACGGGGCACAGACCGTGGGCAAATCTTCAGCTTCGCCGTGAAAACAGCGGCGGTACGATGTATAATCTTGTCGGATTTCAAACAAATCTCAAATTCGGCGAGCAAAAAAGAGTGTTTTCCATGTTTCCGGCACTTCACGATGCGGAATTTCTCCGCTACGGAGTTATGCACAGAAACACGTTTATAAATTCACCGCGGCTTTTAAACGCCTCATATTCTCTGCGCTCGGACAAAAGAATATTTTTTGCCGGTCAGATAACCGGAGTAGAGGGCTATATGGAATCGGCCTCCTCCGGAATTATGGCGGGGCTGAACGCCGCAAGGTACCTTTTGGGAAAAGAGCCGCTTGTGCTTCCGAATACCACCGTCACGGGTGCTATCGCGAGATATATAAGCGATGAAACCGTGACGAATTTTCAGCCTATGGGGGCCAATTTCGGTATGCTTCCGCCGCTCCCCGAAAAGATAAGGGACAAGAGCGAGCGTTATACGGCAATCGCCGAAAGAGGTATGAGAGATCTCGAGGAATATCTTAAAAGTCTCGGGCTGTGAGAGTGAAAGGACTTTAAAATGGATAACGGACTTAACGAATTACAGGAAAAAATACAATATAGATTTAAAAATATATCGCTTTTGGAAAGAGCGGTCACACATTCGTCGTATGCAAACGAAAAGCATCTTACTACGGGCGACAATGAGCGACTTGAGTTTCTGGGCGACTCGGTTCTCGGCTTTATAACGGCGGAATATCTTTTTTCGCACCACAGGAATTTCCCCGAGGGCGAGCTGACGCGCCTGCGTTCTTATGCCGTGTGCGAAAAATCGCTTTTTGAGTATGCCAAGGAAATAGACCTCGGCGACAGGCTCTTGCTCGGTAAGGGTGAGGAGATGACGGGCGGCAGAACAAGGCCGTCGGTTGTGTCGGACGCATTTGAGGCTGTAATTGCCGCAATTTATATCGACGGCGGCATAGGCGAGGCAAAAAAATTCGTTTTGCGCTTTGTCGAGCCTTATGTTGAGGCAAAGCCGTCCTTTAAGGATTACAAGACCATACTTCAGGAGGTCGTTCAAAAAAATCAAGGCGAGAGCTTAAAGTATGTTCTTGTCAGCGAGAGCGGCCCCGACCACGATAAGCACTTTAAGGTTGAGGTGCATTTAAACAGCAATGTTATAGGAGCCGGCGTCGGCAGCAGCAAGAAAAAGGCTGAGCAGGCGGCGGCAAAAGAAGCGTTGGAGCTGATGGGAATTTGAAACACGTAAACGTGGCTCTTTTTGTGCCTCACGCGGGCTGCCCTCATCAGTGCAGCTTCTGCAATCAAAAGACAATATCGGGCAGTATAAAGCCGCTGACACCGGAGGATGTGACAGCGGCTTGTGATATTGCCAAAAACGGCGGTGTAACAAGGGAAACCTCGGAAATAGCGTTTTTCGGCGGCTCGTTTACCGCGGTTGACAGAGATTATATGGTGTCTCTTTTAGAGGCGGCAAAGCCGTATATCGACGGAGGATATTTCGGCGGAATAAGAATTTCCACGCGTCCCGACGCAATTGACGACGAAAGACTTGAGATATTAAAGAATTATCACGTGACGTCAATCGAGCTCGGCGCGCAGAGTATGGACGACGATGTGCTTAAAATAAACCGACGCGGCCACACGGCAAAGGACGTCGAAAACGCCTCGCGCCTTATAAAAAGCTACGGCTTTTCGCTCGGACTTCAGATGATGACAGGGCTTATGGGCGACACCGACGAGAAATGTATTAAAACCGCCGAAAGGCTGATAGCCCTCTCGCCCGACACGGTCAGAATCTACCCGACGATAGTTCTTGAAAACACACCTTTGGCGGATTATCTTCGCGACGGCAGCTACAGAGCCGAAACCCTGAATGAGGCTGTGAGTCTCTGCGCAAGGCTGCTTTTAATGTTCCGAGAAAACAACATAAAGGTAATCCGTCTCGGTCTTCACAGCGGCGGAAATGTAGATGAGGGTTACCTTGCCGGCGCATACCATCCGGCATTCCGCGAGCTTTGCGAGGGCAAGATTTACCTTGAAAAAATGCTCTCCGAGCTGTCAAAGCTGCCTAAGGATATGCCGTATGTTATAGAAGTCCCCGAAAAATCGATCGGGAAAGCAAAGGGACAGAACAAAAGAAATGAAAAAGCATTGCTAAACAACGGATTTCAGTGTAAAATAAAGGGTAACGAATTTTTAAACGATTACGATATAAAGATAACAGAAGATATTTAAAGGAATTTAAAGAATGATTTTAAAAGCGCTGGAAATGCAGGGGTTTAAATCCTTCCCCGATAAAACGGTACTTGAATTTAATAAGGGCATTACAGCCGTAGTAGGACCCAACGGAAGCGGAAAGAGCAACATCTCCGATGCCGTTCGCTGGGTTCTCGGCGAGCAGTCCACAAAAACGCTTCGCGGCTCAAAAATGGAGGACGTTATTTTTTCGGGAACGAACGTCCGCAAGGCAAAGGGCTTTGCGGAGGTAACGCTGCGCCTTGACAACACCGACCGTTCGCTTAATAAAGACAGCGACGAGGTGTCGGTTACAAGGCGTTATTACCGTTCGGGCGACAGCGAATATCTCGTGAACGGCGAATCTGCGCGTCTTCGCGACGTAAACGAGCTGTTTATGGATACGGGCCTCGGCAGGGACGGTTACTCCATTGTCGGTCAGGCCGATATGGTGTCGCCCAAGGCGAGCGAGCGCCGCGATATGCTTGAGGAAGCGGCGGGAATTTCGCATTTTCGTTACAGACGCGGTGACGCGATTAAAAGACTCGCGCAGGCGGAGGAAAATCTCGTAAGGCTTCGCGACATACTCTCGGAGCTTGAGAGCAGAGTAGGTCCTTTAAAGGCGCAGAGCGAAAAGGCACAGAAATTCATAGTGCTTGCCGGTGAGCGAAAAAATCTCGAAATAGGTATTTGGCTCAACACGATAGACAAGACCGGCGAAAAAATGCGCGATCAGGAGCATAAAATAGAAATTGCCGAGGCGTCGCACAAGGAGGCTCAGGATGAGCTTTCAAAAATCGGCGAGATGATTGACAAGGCGGCGGACGGCACAAGAGACATAAACATTAAATTGGAGGAAATCAGAAATTCGGCTTCGGGCTTTGAGGAAAAGCTTTCGGATATAGATTCGCAGATAAAGGTTGCCGAAAACTCGATTTTACATAACAACGAGACAATAGAGCGTATAAACCGTGACAAGGCTGCGGAGAATGAGACGGAGCAAAATATTGACGCCGCCGTTTCCGCTGCGATAGAATGCATACAAAAGGCAGAGGAGCAAATAGCCGACGCAACAAGGCAGATGGACGAGCTCTCAAAGCAGGAGGAGACTTATCGCCTGAGCAGCTCCGAGTTTTCCGATATGGCGGCAGCTCTTTCGGGTGAAATATCGGCACTTTCCGTAAGGCTTGCGGATTGCCGAGTTACGGCGGAAACCGCAAATTCCTCCATAGAGGAGATAAGGTCGAGAATTTCCGCGATAGACGAGTCCATGGGAACGCGCAAGGACGATTACGACGCGCTTTTAAAACGCAAAGCCGACGCGGAAGCATCACTCAAGGAAATACAGGACGAGATAGTTTCCGTCAAAAACGCGATAGACGGCTATACTCTGCGATTTGAAAACCGCGGCAAAAAGGCAGACAGCGTAAAACTTGCCATAGACGAAAAACAGCGCGAGCTTCACAAGGGGCAGGACAGGGTCCGCCTTCTTGAGGATCTCGAAAAAAATATGGAGGGCTACTTCGGCGCGGTAAAAGCCGTTATGAAGGAGTCGGGCAGAGGTGCGCTCAGGGGCATATACGGTCCCGTATCTCAGCTCATAACGGTTAAGGATAAGTATTCGGCTGCTATCGAGACGGCTCTCGGAGCGGCTGTGCAGAACATTGTTGTAGATAATGAAACCGACGCAAAGCGCGCCATGGGCTTCTTAAAGGAGCACCGCGCAGGCAGAGCCACATTTTTGCCGATAACCGCAATTAAGGGCAGAGTTCTCTCAGAGCAGGGGCTCGACGACCAATACGGCTTTGTAAGCATTGCCTCCGACCTTGTGTCGTATGACAACAAATATTCGGAGATAATCCGCTGGCTTTTGGGGCGCACGGCAGTTGCCGAGGACATAGATTCCGCCATAGCTATCGCAAAAAAATATTCGTATCGCTTCCGCATAGTCACGCTTGACGGTCAGGTTATAAATGCCGGCGGCTCCATGACGGGCGGCTCTCGCGTTCAAAATGCAGGCATACTCAGCCGAGGCAATGAGATTGAAAGACTTAAAGGTTCTCTTGCTTCAATGCAAAAAGAGCTTGACGGGATGCTCTCGGATTACAAGCTTTTGTTGGAGGACGCCTCTGCCGCAAAGGCGGAGCTTGAGGGCGCCGAGGGCGACCTTTTAAGAGCTAAAGAAGAAAATATCCGCCGCGAGGGCGAATTGAAGCTTGCAAGCGACAAGCTCGCGTCCGTTTCCTCGGGCGTTAAAGAGCTTTTGGAGGAAAAGGAGACTCTCGAAAAGAGAATCGAGTCCGTAAGCTCGGGTGCCGAGGCGGCTCGTTCGCAAATCGACGAGCTTAAAGAAACGCTGGAAAACAAGGAAAAAGAGCTTGAGAGTATAACCGGCGACAGCAAAACTCTTCAAAAGAATCGCGAAGAGGTCGCGTCAAAAGCGGCTGAAATAAGACTTCGCATAGTTTCACTCCAAAAGGATGTTGAGGCGAACACGGACGAGATTACAAGGCTTAAAAATCGTAAGACCGGTCACCTTGACCGTCTCTCGGAGCTTGACGAAGAAATACGCGAAATCGAAGAGAAAAACGACGAGCTCAGAGCCTTGACCGAGCGGCTTTCGGCTGATGAAAAGGCTCTTAAAGCAAATCACGGCGACGCGCAAAATCAGATAAACGAGCTGATTTCACAGCGTGACGAGCTTGAAAAGCAGGCGAATGACTTAAGGCTTCACGAGCGCGCAAAATCCGAGGAGCGCGAACGTCTCAGCGGCGACATAGCACGTCTTGAAGAGCGCAAAATAGCAATGCGCAACGAATATGACAATCTGACGAGCAAGCTTTACGACGAGTATCAGCTCACCCGTCGCGAGGCTGCGGCTCTCGAAATAGAAATTGACGATTACTCCCTTGCGGCAAAGCGTCTCGCAGAGCTTAAATCGCAAATCCGCGCTCTCGGCTCCGTAAACGTCTCCGCAATAGAGGAATACAAAGAGGTATCCGAGCGTTACGAATTCTTATCGGGGCAGATAAATGATGTCGAAACCTCGCGCGCGGAGCTTAATAAGATGATAGATGATTTGACCGGTAAAATGGCAGAGCAGTTTCGCGAGCAGTTTAATCGCATTAACTCATGCTTCGGGCAGACCTTTATTGAGCTGTTTGGCGGAGGTAAGGCGGAGCTTCGACTCGAGGACGAGCGCGACGTGCTTGGCAGCGACATTGAAATCAAGGTTCAGCCGCCCGGCAAAAACGTTCAGAACATCAACTTGCTCTCCGGCGGTGAAAAGGGACTTTCCGCCATTGCGCTTCTTTTTGCGATACTCAAGGTAACCCCTGCGCCGTTCTGTATTTTCGACGAGGTTGAAGCGGCACTTGACGACGTCAACGTTTCGCGTTACGCTCAGTATGTTCGCCGTATGACTAAAAACACCCAGTTCATCTTAATTACCCATCGTCGCGGCACCATGGAAGAAGCCGACGTACTGTACGGTGTGACCATGCAGGAAAAGGGTGTATCCAAATTACTTGAGTTAAAGACAGCCGAAATGGCAAAGAAACTCGGTTTAGCATAAATCTTGCGCACAATGCGGCTTTTGTTCACCCAAACTCGCGTATATACATACGCGTCGGGGTTCGCAAAAACCACCTTGTACACAATCTTTAAGCTAAACGGGTTTGATATATATAGCCAAAAATTACGGCGTAAATCTTCGGCGCCATACGAATTTCCCTCACCCAAACTCGCGTATATACATACGCGTCGGGGCTTACGAAAACCCGTCTTGCACCAAATCTTTACACTAAACGGGTTTGATATATACTTCAAATAAAACACGGCGTAAATCTTGCGCACCATGCGGCTTTTCCTCACCCGAACTCGCGTACCGTAGTACGCGTCGGGGCTTACGAAAAACCACCTTGTACTAAGTCTACGCTAAACGGGTTTGATATATACTTCAAATAAAATGCAGCGTAAATCTTGCGCACCATGCGGCTTTTCCTCACCCAAACTTGCATATAGACAAAAATTAACTACACGCCGCTCGGAGCTTTATTTGCGGCGAAAAACGCGGCGACACTGTGGCTGTGCTTAAAATATTCGCATAATCTATTTGATTGAAATCAAAAATTTCTTATCCGAAAGGAATAAACAAATGGGAATTTTCAGCAAAATAAATTTCGGCCTTACAAAGACCCGAAATAAAATGGCGGGAGCGATTGATGATTTGCTCGACAGCGTCGGCGAGATAAACGACGACCTTTACACCGAGCTTGAAGAGCTGCTCGTTATGCACGATGTCGGAGTGCAGACCTCGCTTGAGATAATCGAGGAGCTTCGCAAGCGCGTGCCGGAGAAAAAAATCAAAAATCCGACAATGGTTAAGGATGAAATCAAGGAGATTGTCGCTGAAAAGCTATACGGCGGCGAGGATATGGGGCTTATAACCATACCGTCCATCATATTTGTAATAGGCGTCAACGGCGTAGGTAAAACCACGACCATAGGCAAATTGGCGGCGATGTACAAGTCCGAGGGCAAAAAGGTCATTTTAGGAGCGGCCGACACATTCCGTGCCGCGGCAATCGATCAGCTTCAGATTTGGGCGGACAGAGCCGGTGTTGATATAGTAAAGCACTCCGAGGGAGCAGACCCGGCGGCTGTTGTTTTTGACACGATAAATGCCGCAAAGGCAAGAAACTGCGACATTGTCATAATTGACACCGCGGGAAGACTTCACAATAAAAAGAACCTTATGGATGAGCTCGCCAAAATGTACCGCATTATAGACCGCGAGCTTCCGTATTCGGACCGCGAGGTGCTGTTGGTGCTTGACGCCACAACGGGACAGAACGCCGTAAATCAGGCGCGTGAATTTATGAACGCCGCCGAAATCACCGGCATAGTTTTAACAAAGCTTGACGGTACGGCTCGAGGCGGAGTTGTTCTCACCATTAAAAACGAGCTTGGGATTCCCGTTAAATTTATAGGCGTGGGCGAGCAGATTGATGATTTGCAGCCGTTTAACCCCAGGGCTTTTGCCGATGGTCTGTTTGAAAAAATAGATTACAACGAGGAGGACGAAAAAGATGGAATTTCGCAAGAAGATGTGGCGCCTGACGGGCAAATTATTCAAGCTGCTGGATCACAACAGATCGGACATACTGATAAGGATGAACAAAGCGGCAAAGACGAAGATAAAAAAGAAGAGGGCAAAGTCAAAGCTGACGACGACGCAGCAGATGAAAGCGGAGTTCATGGACTGGAACAGAGTGAGAAAGATATAGAAGACGCTCCGTCCGACGCAGAGGAGCCCAAAAAGAAAAAGGAGAAAAAGCGCTTTGGATTTTTTAATCGCCACTCATAATATGAAAAAACGCGCCGAGCTTCAGAGAATACTCTCGCCGCTCGGAGTTAACGTACTGACCGCCGATGAAGCGGGTATAGTTCTTACCGATGTTGAAGAGACGGGAACAACGTTTGAAGAAAACGCATTTTTAAAGGCGGATTCGGGCTGCCGTGAGAGCGGTATGCCGTGTATAGCCGACGATTCGGGACTGTCCGTGGACGCGCTCGGCGGCGAACCGGGCGTATATTCGGCAAGGTATGCCGGAGAGCACGGCAATGACGATAAAAACAACCGAAAGCTTCTTGAAAAGCTCCGGGACGTTCCGCCCGAAAAGCGTACTGCATCGTTCGTTTCGGCGGTGTGCTGTGTTTTCCCGGACGGCAGGCATTTTACCGTCCGCGGCGAATGTCACGGAGTAATAGGCTATGAAAAGCGCGGCGACGGCGGTTTCGGGTATGACCCTCT